>Ga0207095_10106_pt1 | contig 25663 bp, 19 predicted proteins | sample Alteio_BWMinHeat_88_FD_153529 | JGI IMG/M metagenome (GOLD analysis project Ga0207095, IMG submission 153529) | Enriched cells from forest soil in Barre Woods Harvard Forest LTER site, Petersham, Massachusetts, United States -... | ecosystem: Environmental > Terrestrial > Soil > Temperate forest >... | reverse complement strand
CCCAATGAGAAGTGCTTCTCTGACTGGGACCGCGTGAGTGCGGGCTTTCTTGATTCGATTGGGGTGCCTGTGGTTCGCGGCCGTGGCTTCAGCGACCAGGACACTGCGACTTCCGAGCCGGTGGTGGTTGTCAATCAGGCCTTTGCGCAGATGTTCTTTCACGACCAGGACCCGATCGGGCAGCATTTCGGCACCGATTCTGTGCAATATTCGGGTGCATTCAAAATCATCGGAGTTTCGGCGGATTTTGAAATGGTCGATGCGCGCGGGGAAATTCGTCCGTTGTTTCTTCGTCCCATGACGCAGCGGTTCATGGGTTACAAGGATCCCGATGTCGACGCCGGCGAGAAGCATTCGATGTTCCTCAACTCACTTATCGTTCAGTTTGCGAGTCCGCAGCAGGACGCGGAGAAACTGATTCGCAAGAAGCTCGCTGAAGTCGACCCGAAGCTTCCGGTATTCCGATTTGCCCCGTACGACTCGATCGTGGCGGAGAATTTTACCCAGGATCGGCTGATCGCGCGGCTCACGTCCGCGTTTGGCTTGCTGGCTTTGCTTCTCGCTTCGGTCGGACTGTATGGGGTGATGTCGTACTCGGTGGCGCGCCGGACCGGCGAAATCGGCATCCGCATGGCTATCGGGGCATCCCGATCGACCATCATTCGAATGGTGCTGCATGGAGCACTGGCGCAGGTTGTGATCGGCCTGGCTCTCGGGATTCCCGCCAGCCTTTACGCAGGCCACTTGATGACAAGTCTTCTTTACCACGTCGACGGATTCGATGTGCAGGCACTGGTGGGCGCCGCGGGGGTGCTGGGAATCTGCGCATGCGTGGCGGCGTTTGTCCCCGCGCTCCGCGCTGCGTCAATCGATCCCATGCTCGCGCTGCGAAGGGAGTGAAACCTTTTCGGAGTCTCGGTCGGTTCAAATGCCCCAGGACTGCATCCAGCGGGCCACTGCGTTCCACTGAGGGGAGGTCGCAACCAGCAGCATCCCCTGCTGCAGCGAGATCATGAAAAGGCTACCCCACACCGTGGCGCGATTCAGCTTACGAATGGACCATAGGTCATACGCGGCGATTGGAACAACAAAGATGTAGGTATACACCCACACCAGGCGGATGGCCGCGATTCCGCGGAAGTGCCAGAAGGGCAGGAACTCCATACGTCCGAGCGCCGCGCCCATCAACGCGATGGTGGCAAGAAGGATCAGGCGCTTATGCAGGTCAGGGCTTCTCCGAAGGAGAAATGCGGCGGCAACGAGGACGGAAAACGTTGAGACTTCCGTTATGGGCATCACCGCCGCCAACAAGACCCGCGGCCGCGCTGCTTCGCGGACCACGTATTCGGCGGTGGCCAGGATTCCCAGCGGAAGCATGAGGGAGGCAACCACAATCCCTGCTATTCCGAGCCGGCGATGGAGGTCCACGCGATGCAACGAAGCCAAGGCCGACTGCACCAGCAGCAGCAAAAACCAGCAGGTGAACACCGCGCCGTGGATGTGGATCAGCGGGTTGGGCAGTTTGGCCCGAAACACTCCGGCGAGAAAGTAGGTCCGCGCGAACCCCACGATCATTGCCACAGTCAGGAGCACAGCCATGGCCTGAAAGAAGGCGTGCTCGACCCTTCGGTTTGGCAGCCGAAGGGATGAGGCGACAGGCGCTCCCGAGACGGTGGCCATCGAAGACCTCCTGACCGAATGACGCAGGAACAATACGGGCGCTAAGCCAGAATGACAGGCAGAGTATAACCAACAATTGCTGCTTTTGCAGGGAAAACCGTTGCACGGCTTGCCGTCTGCTGCCAGAGCATTGGCTCGGAAACGTGGGCTCCGAAAAGCAAAGGGACCCTTCGGGCGAAGGGTCCCTTGATGTGACGAGGCGGTGCCGGAACTACTTGGCGGCGGCCACGAGGCCCGACTGTTCGGCGAGGTGGGCGGCCTTGTCGGTCGCTTCCCAGGTGAACTCGGGCTCGCTGCGCCCGAAGTGGCCGTAGGCGGCCGTCTTCTGGTAGATCGGGCGGCGCAGGTTCAGGCTCTCGATGATGCCCTTGGGAGTGAGGGAGAAGTTCTTCCTCACCAATTCGGTCAGCTGGGTGGAGTTGAGCTTGCCGGTACCGAAGGTCTCGACGAGGACACTGACCGGCTCGGCGACGCCGATGGCGTAGGCAAGCTGCACCTCAGCCTTGCCGGCCAGCCCAGCCGCCACGATGTTCTTGGCGATGTAGCGAGCCACGTATGCGGCGGAACGATCGACTTTGGTCGGGTCCTTGCCGCTGAAAGCGCCGCCGCCGTGACGGCCAGCGCCGCCATAGGTGTCGACGATGATCTTGCGGCCGGTGAGGCCGGTGTCGCCCATGGGTCCGCCAATGACAAAGCGGCCGGTGGGGTTGATGTGGTACTTGGTGTGCTCGTCGAGCCACTTCGCCGGAAGCACTGCCTGGATGACGTGCTTGAGAATGTCGGCGTGCAGTTCGTCGTTGGAGATGGTCTCGGCGTGCTGGGTGCTGAGAACCACGGCGTCGATACGGGCGGGTTTGCCGTTTTCGTCGTATTCGACCGTGACCTGGCTTTTGCCGTCGGGACGGAGGTAGGAAAGCTTGCCGGTCTTGCGGACTTCCGCCAGTCTCCGAGTGAGTTTGTGGGCCAGGGAGATGGGAGCCGGCATGAGTTCTTTGGTCTCGTTGGAGGCAAAGCCGAACATCATGCCTTGATCGCCGGCGCCGCCAGTGTCCACGCCCTGGGCAATGTCGCCGGATTGCTTGTTGATGCTGGAGATAACCGCACAAGTGTTGGAATCGAAGCCGTATAGCGCGTTGTCATAGCCAATAGCGGCGACTACGCCCCGGACGAGGGTTTGGAAATCAACATAGGCCTTAGTGGTGATTTCGCCGGCGATGACTACCAGGCCGGTCGCGGTCAGGGTCTCTGCGGCCACACGGCTGTAGGGGTCCTGCTCAAGGCAGGCGTCAAGGATGGCATCGGAAACCTGGTCGGCGATCTTGTCGGGGTGACCCTCGGTGACAGACTCAGAGGTGAACAGAAAACGCTCGCTCAAATTAGCATTCCTCCCGGGTAAGGGAATTCAGATGGTGGTGCGGATAATCCAGCCCGTTCTCACAATGTACTTAACTATGGTAATTGCTTCGGCGAGTTCCGGCCAAAAAGTCGCAGTGAATGGAGAGGATTGGGGGTTGATGGGCGCCTGGAGGGGCTGAGCCGCAGGGCTGTAAGCTGGCAGTTTCCCACCCTTTCGCCAGAAAAAAGGCGAAAAGATGGGGCACGGAACGATGGTTCCTTGTTGTCGGCTCAAGCGTTGCCCGGGTGGTTCATTAAGCGAATAGGTGTGTAACCCAAGATTTAAGTGATAGATAAACGCCGTCCAGTTTTTCGAGGGCGGGGTTGGCTGGGAGAAAGTTGGGCCACCATCCGGCGCGGAGTCCGTAATAGCGGACCATCAGGAAGCCGGCGGCGGCGACAGCAGCGAGCATCGTGAGGGCGCCCAGCCAGCGGATCCGAAATTCGACCGCTTCGCGGCGTTCGATGCGGGCCCTGCCGACATTGGAGGCGAAAGCGGTCCAGTTCTGCTCTTCGCTGACGAGGCCGGAAGCGACACAGGCCTTCATGAATCGGTCAGTCCAGTCGTGCTGGTCGTTCTGGTCGAGGCCAAGAACGCTCAGGTATCCGCGAACGATACCTTTATTGAGGATGCCTCCGGGGAGTTGACGAAAGCGATCCTGTTCCAGCGCAACCAGATGATGTTGGCTGATCTTTGTAATTGCCGTAATGTGTTCCAGCGCGATGCCGCGGGACGTCCGCTCCATGCGCAGATCTTCGCCAAAGCTTCCCATCGGCAGGTACCCGAGTAAGCAACTCTAAAAGAATTTTGTCCTAACGATAACCCGGAGTCCAGAGTTAGTCAAAGGCAAAGCACCAATCTTTCCTGGTTTTTACCATAATTTTCCGTTCCGGGATCGGGTTCCAAACCGGAACATGTTGGCGTGTATGGTTCCGTGACTGACAGCCTGCAACATTTGCCCAGGTCAACGGGGTTCGCGGCCCGGCGGCGTCCCATGCAATCCGATGGAGCCTGGCGGCCCGGGGTGGCTGCTACCCTGAGGGTGAGGGCCGTTCTCGGCATCTCGTACGCTGACGGAGTGCAACTGGGAATGAACAAGCTCATCTTTGCCAACCTGCTGCATCGCCCCGTACGGTCGCTGATCAGCGTGCTGGCGGTGGCGATTGAAGTGGTGATGATTCTGTCCATCGTGGCGATTTTCATGGGCATGCTGAATGATCAGAAGCAGCGCACCAACGGTATCGGCGCCGACCTGGTGGTGAGCCCGCCGAACGCGAGCTTTATGAACGGGGTGAGTGGAGCGCCGATGTCGGCCAAGCTCACGGAGGTATTCCGGCGCCTGCCCCACGTGACGGTCGCGGCTCCGGTGATTTCCGACTTTTCGATGAGCGGTTCGGTCGAGATTCTCTACGGAATTGACTACGCCAGCTACGACGCGCTCAAGCCATTTGTTTTCGTTTCGGGGACGCGATTTCAAAATCCCTACGATGTGATCGTGGACGACGTTTTCGCGCGCGCGGCGCCGGGCCGCGAGGTCGGGGACACGATCAAGATTCTCAATCATGACTTTCGTATCTGCGGAATCGTGGAGAGCGGCAAGGGCGGCCGCAAACTCATACCTATTGAAACCATGGGGAGTCTGATCGGCGCCGAAGGCAAGGCATCGGTCATTTATCTGAAAGCCGACAACCCTGCCGATGATGGTGTGATTATCAATGAGATCCATTCCACGCATGGCCTGGAGAATTACAAAGTGCAGACCATGGCGGACCTGATCGCGCTGTATACGCCTTCGAAGTTCCCCGGATTCGACCTGGCGCTGAACGTGGTGATCACGATCGCAGTCATCGTGGGTTTTCTGGTCATATTCCAATCGATGTACACGGCGGTCCTGGAGCGCACGCGGGAGATCGGCATTCTCAAATCGATGGGGGCATCGAAGGCGACGATCGTGGGAGTGATCCTGCGCGAAACGGCGGTGTTGGCGGTCGCGGGTGTTCTTGTCGGGATTGTGTCTACTTTCGGGGTGAGGGCGCTACTGCACCTCAAATTCCCGACATTTGCCTTCGAAATGACGCCGGCGTGGATGGGCTGGGGAACACTGATCGCGTTTGCCGGGGCGTTGTGCGGCGCGCTGTATCCGGCCTGGGTTGCATCCCGCAAGGATCCTATCGAGGCGCTGGCGTACGAGTGAGGTTAAGGGCTGCTCTTGGGAGCGTGGGCGGCGGTCCACTTAAGGAGCCGTTGATGCGTTTCGGCGCATGCTGATTCGGTGAGGTGCGAGGCCGCATCGTCGCGTTGCCGGGCGAGTTCGTCCCGCTTGGCGGAGTTGGTTTCGGCGGCAGAGGCGAGGCTCAGCCAGAAATAGGCTTCGGCGTAGTCCTGGGCGACACCTTCGCCCGATTCATAGAGATTGCCAAGCTCGTATTGAGCCATGATCACGCCCTGGTCGGCGGCCTTTCGGAGCCAGAGAGCGGCTTCAGCATTGTCGACGGGGACGCCCACGCCCAGCAGGTAGGAAGCGGCGAGACGGCACTGGGCAACGAGGTTGCCCTGCCCGGCGGCTTTTCGGTACCAACGCATGGCTTCCACCAGGTCCTTCGGAGCGCCCAGGCCGCTGGCGTACATTGCGCCAAGTTCAAGTTCCGCGGCGGGGTACGAATTCTTCTCCTCGGCCTTGCGATACCACGCAATGGCCTGCGTTTTGTCTTTGGGGACGCCTCGCCCGGTTTCATACGCCAGGCCCATGGCGAACTGGGCGTCGGGAACTCCGCGCTGGGCAGCCTTGAGGTACCAGCGTGCGGATTCTGCTTCGTCCCGGGAGACTCCCAGGCCATTGTGGTAGGCGACGGCGAGGTTGTATTGAGCTTCTCCGTTGCCCTGGTCCGCGGCCTTGCGGTACCAGAGCAGGGCCTGGGGCATGTCGAGGGGCACGTTTTGGCCGAGGGCGTATTCAAGGCCGAGCCGGAACTGCGATTCGGGGTCACCGGCTAACGCCAGCTTCTGAAGCTCGGTGATGCTCTGGGCCGAGACCGCCGTAGCGGCAGACAGCAGCAAGGAAATGGAAAAAGAGAGCCTGACAGTTCGGGAACGAAGCACGGGCATAACGCAACCTCTGGGAAAAGAATCCGAAGAGATGAGTCCCGTAATCCGGCGCAGCTCCCGGTGAGGCGTCGTGACGGGCGCCTTCCCTCGCTTGGGCGAGTGGAGGCGTAACTATTGGGGGATTACACATACTAGCGCGGAATTAATGTGCAAAGGCAACAAAAACTTTTTGGAATTCTGATCGGAGGTAGGGAGAAGGGTCGGCTCTGATCACATCAGGATCAGACCTTCTTTGTATCCGCGCGTGACGGCTTCGGTGCGGGTGGCCGCGCCGAGCTTGGCGAGGATGGAGCTGACGTGGAACTTCACGGTGTGTTCGGAGATGTGAAGGCGGGCAGCTATCTCCTTGTTGCCGGCGCCCTCCGCCAGCAGCGAGAGGACGTCGATTTCGCGGGCGGTGAGCGGCTCTCCGGGGGGCAGGTCACCGGGGCTAGCCAATTCGGCGGAGGCGGGCAGAAGCACCTCGAGGATTTCTGGGGAGAAGACGGTGAGGCCGTCGTGCGCGGCCTGGAGCGCGGCGGTGATTTCGCGGGGATGCGACTGGCGCCAGAGGACGGCACGCGCTCCCGATTGCAGTGCGCGGAGAATGTCGGCGCGGCGCATGCTGTCGACTAAGGCGACGAGCGCGGGCGCGGCGGGAAGAGCGGAAACATCCGGCAGGCCGCGAGCGATCGACGTGTCGGAGGTGTCGAGGAGAACGGCGTCGGGCGCGGATTCGCGCATGGCGGAAAGCAGGTCGGCGTTCCGGCCGAGATTCTCCGCGATCTCAAAGCGAGGGTCGGCGCGCACGATGGCTTCGAGGCCCGCGCGCGTGATAGCCGATTTTGCCCATACCAGGACCCGGATCAAGCGGCCTCCGCCAACCCCGCGTGTTGAAGGAATTGCTGCACGGCGTCGCTGGTGATGGCGCAGCCGAGCGCGTTGACGATCGCACTGTTGATACCGATCACGTTGCCCTGGGCATCAGCGAGCGGTCCACCGGAGTTGCCTGGCGCCAAGCGAATGTCGGCGAAGAGGAAGGGACGTTTTCCGGGAGGTGTATGAATGATGCCGGTGCTGACCGCTCCTTCTCCGTCCATCGGATTGCCCACCGCGATGACCAACTCACCGGCGCGGCAGGTACTGGCGCTGCGCACCGATGCGGCCGGCAGGTGGTCAACGCCCACGGCGAGCGCCGCCAGATCCGTGGCCGGATCGCGGGCAACGAGCCAGCCCTGCGATCTTCTTCCATCGGAGAACTCGATGGTGTGCTGGCGCGAGCGTGCGACATGGGCATTGGTCACGATCAAACCCCGGGCAGAGAAGATCACGCCGGAGCCACGGGAGCCGTTCGGTCCGTTGACGCGGACCGTGATCTGCCGCAGCCAGGCGGCGATGGAACCGACTGCATACCCGATAGTGATGCCGGATGAGGTGGGGGGATTCATGGAGAGACAGCTGCTAGTTCTTAGCTATTAGCCTTTAGCTCCTTCTTCTGCGAGATAAAAATTTGTGGCTGATGACGAGGTCCGGCGTGATCCCGGGCCTCAAAATCGGGACCCCTCGACTTTGCTGAGGGCAGGCGCTGGGTACCTGCCCTATGCGTCCGACGACCCGACACGGAAAGCTAATAGCTAATAGCTAAAAGCTGGAGGCTAGCGTTTCGGTTTGTCGCCGACGGTCACGGAGATCTTCACCAGCTGGCCTCCGCGGACGATGTCGAGATTGATGGGCTTGCCGACGTTTTCGCTATCGAGGAAGGGCTGAAGGCTGTGCATGCCTTGGATGGGCGAGCCTTCGACCGCAACCAGGATGTCACCGAGAAGAATGCCGGAGGTTTCCGCGGGGCTGCCGGGGGCGACGGCGACTACGAGCAGTCCCTGGTCGGCTGTGAGACCCTGCGGACGGCGAGTGGCTTCAGGAAAGGCGACCGGCTGCATGCCGATGCCCAGGTAGCCCCGGGCGATGCGGCCGCGCTGGAGAAGCTGATCCACAACCCGGTTCACCGTGGAAGCGGGAATCAGGACGGCGGAACGGCGCGCGCCTGAGGTGGCCATGCCGAGGGCTTCGCCGCGCGGATTGACGATGGGGCCGCCGGAAAAGCCTGTGAAGGGATTGAGGTCGAGGCGCAGCCAGCGGTCAACCCGGGCTCCCTGCCAGGTGCGCCAGGGGCCGCCGATGGCGCTTACGATGCCGTAGCTGGCGGCGATGCCTTCAGATTCGCGGCGTCCGACGGCGAGGATGACTTCGCCCACCCGAGTTTGGGATTCGTCGGCGATCGCGGCGCTGGCAAGGCCGGCCGGGACCTGAAGGATGGCGATATCGGTTCCGTGATCGCGGCCGGCGACACGGGCTTTCTCTTTGCTTCCGGAGGGGAGAAGGACGGTAACTTCATCGAGGCCGCGGATGGTGTGTTCCGCGGTGATGGCGAGTCCATCGCGCCAGAGGGTGCCGCTGACGCCTTCGCGGCCGCCTTCGAGGACAGCGACCACCGACGAGCCGGCGTGCTCCACCGCATCGGCGAGCTCGTTTGAGAATTCAAGCAGAGAATTGGACATGATTTGCTCCTGCGGCTGGGGCCGCTGGAGATACTGTGCGACGAGGGGCGCGGGCGGCGCATCCGTCGAGCGGGTATTGCAGCCTGGCCAATTGGGTAGTAGCGGATGGCTTTACGCTTGGGGCGTAAAATGGTTTTTCCCCAGTGGGTCAAATGGATGCCGGAGAATGCGGTGGGTCCCTGGTTGGCACGTCGTCTCATATTTTTCCTGGCCTTCGCGGGCATAAGCCAGATGCTTCTGGCACAGATCCCCGGCGAGAACCGTCCCAACGACACGCCCAGGTTTCATATCAACGCACAGGCTGTGGCAGTCGACGTGGTGGTCACGAAACCCAGCGGGGAACCTGTATCCGGCTTGCTGCAGCGCGATTTCACCGTGCTGGAGGATGGCAAGCCACAAGCCATCGACTTTTTCGAAGAGCACTCTGCGCCGGCGGACGCCGCTTCACCTGCGTCCCCGTTGCCGCCGGATGTATTCACGAACCAGCCGGCAGCGGCAAGCGATACAGGGACCGCGCTGCTGGTAGATGAGTTGAACACCGCGCCGCAGGACCAGCACGCCATGTTCAGTGCGGTGGAGGGGTTTCTCGAAAACCTGCCGCCTCGCTCCAAGGTCGCGATTTTTATCCTGCGATCGAGGCTGGAACTGGTGCGCGGATTCACCACGGACGTATCAGGGCTGCAGACGGCGATGCGCAGGCAAAAGGCGACGGCGTTGCCTGCCGGGAACCGCAGCCAGCAGGAGGATGCCGAAGACCGGATGACTGCCGCGTTGTTCGCTGAGAGTCGGGCGCAGTACGCGGGCGCCGAGGGCGTCGCGACGATCCAGGAAGCCGACCGGACGGATCGGACGCTCGGGGCGCTGGAGCAATTGGCACGCAACCTTGCGAGCGCACCGGGGCGGAAAAACCTGATCTGGTTTGCCGGCTCGTTTCCGGTTTCTCTGTTTCCCCAGGGCGACGAGGCGCGTTCCGGCCGGCACCAGAGCGGATCGGAGCAAGGGATCCGGAAAGCCGCTGGTCTGCTGGCGGAATCGAAGATCGCGGTGTACCCGGTTTCGGTGCTGGGCGTCGCGAACCGCGTTTCGAGCGAGGCTGCGACCCGGAGCGAGGAGGTTCATGGGGGCGACATCGCAGGTGCGGACGAGGAGCAGAACCTGGTCCGGAACGCGAACACGGCTTCAATGGAGCGGCTGGCGTCGGAAACCGGCGGCCGGGCGGTGTATGGCACGAACGACTTGAAAGGTGCGGCGGCGAGCGTAGTAAGGGACGTTGCGCATTACTACACGCTGGTCTACACGCCTGCGGCGAAGCGATCGGATGGCAAATTCCGGCGTATCGAAGTGAAGGTCGATCAGCCCAATCTGAGGCTCGCCTACCGGCGCGGGTATTATGGAGGGCCTTCGACAGCCGACGAGGCGCAAAGAGGATCGGATCCGCTTCCACCGCTGCTGTTGCCGGGATTGCCTCCCGCCACTCAAGTTGTTTATGAGGCGTATGTGCAGTCGGCGCCCCGGCCCGGGGATGCGGTGCCTGCGGGTGGAAACACGAAGCTTTCCGGCCCGGCTACGCGCTACAGCATCAACTTCACGATCCCGCCCTCCGGCCTCTCGTTTGAAACGGCTGCCAACGGAGCGCAGGTCGGCATCATTGAAACAGCGATGGTGGCCTACGATCGCGCGGGGAACAGGCTGAACTGGGCAGGCGGCCTGACGAACGCCGCCTTGAACCCGTCTTCGTATGAGGCAGCGCAACGGTCCGGTCTCCTGCTGCACCTGGAGATGGATGTGCCGTCAACGGCGGCGACCATCGTCACCGGAGTCTACGACCTGGGCGGGCAACGAGCGGGAACGCTCGAAATACCGGTGAGCCAGTCCCTCCCGCCGGCTTCGCAGGCGGCTGGTTCAGAGGCGAAAGTGCCGGAGCCGCCATCCGGAACTGACGAACAAGCGTCGCCGGCTGCGGCGGCTGAGACTACGCCTGCTGAGGCAGAGACCGCACCCGTGTCTCAACCGGGACAACCGGCGCGGACGCCGGATCCCGTATTGGTCCTTCGTCCCTCAGCGACCAAACCAGCGGCGGCGGGCGCGGTTCGCGAGGGGCACATGTTTCTTGACGTCGTCGTCAACGATGCGGCGGGAAACCCGGTGAAAGGCCTCGAGCCTTGGGATTTCAAATTGCTGGACAACGCGCGATCGTCAAAAATCCTGTCGTTCCGCGGCTTCGACGGCAAGGCGGCAAGACCGGATCCACCGGTCGAAGTAATCCTGGTGCTCGATGAATTGAACCTGCCCTTTACGCAGGTTGCGTTTGTGAAGTCGGAGCTTTCGGAGTTTCTACGCCAGAACGGAGGACACCTGGCGCAGCCTCTATCGATCATGCTGCTCACGGCGGAGGGTCTGCGGATTCAACCACGGCCCTCGGTGGACGGGCTTGCCCAACTGGACCTGCTGAATCAGATCAAGGGCCACGTCAGCTCGATCAACCCGGCCATGGGCGGCGAGGGGGCGCTGGAGCGAGCACAAATCTCTGTGCACCAGTTGGCGACAATTGCGGAAAATGAAGCGAAAAAGCCCGGCCGCAAGCAACTGATCTGGGTGGGACCGGGCTGGCCGATGCTGCAAAGCCAAACTTTCCGGTTCAATGAGAAGAACCGGCGGCAGTACTTCAAGGTCATTGTTGAGCTCACCAATCGACTGCGGGAAGCGCGGATCGTGGTCTACAGCGTTGCGCCGGAAGACTCCAGCATGGGAGGAGGCCCTTCGCGCTCGCTTTTGTACAAGGATTTCTTGAAGCCAGTGCCGACGGAGCAACAGGCCAATGTCGGTAATCTGGGATTGAAAGTGCTGGCGACGAACACAGGGGGTCGCATCCTCGGCCCGGATAATGACCTGGTGGAGCAGATCAATCAGTGCATTGCGGAGGCGAATGCGTTTTATCGACTGTCCTTCGACCCCCCGCATGCCGATCGTGCGGACGAATATCATGATATTCAGGTGCAGGTGAATCAGCCGGGGATGATGGTGCGGACTAACAGCGGATACTACAATGAACCTCCGGGGAATTAGGCTGGATGCGGGGACGATGCCAACCCGGCGAGGATGAAAGACCTGGTTTTTTGCGTTTAGTGGTTTCTCCCCCTTGCGCCAGGAAAACGCGGAAGGAAGGGGCAGGGAGCAGGTGTAGCAGGCAAACCGATTTCACCAGCGGGTGTGGCGGTCGAACGCCGGCTTGAACTCGCTTCCGGACTTGCGGATCCAAATCACTTCACTGGAGAATGACAGGACTTGGCAATTCGACCCAGGCGTTGGGCATACGCTGTCTGGCTTATCGTGATTGGCGGGTTTGCCGTTCTGCATGCGCTTCATCTGAGCGCCGACTTTCCCAACAACACTCCGTGGATTTTCGATTGGGCCAAGTACACCGACGAGGGCTGGTACGGGAATGCGGCGGTGCGCGCACACCTGTTCGGGAACTGGTACCTGCGCGGCGACTTCAACCCCGCGCCGGCGGTGCCGGTGTGGCCGCTGCTCGAGTGGGTGTTGTTCAGCTTTACGGGGGTGTTGATTGAAGCCGCACGCGGGTTGGCGGTGGCGTTCTTTTTTGCCAACCTGATCCTGAGCTATTGGTTCCTGCGCGCGCGCGGAACGCGATGGATGGCACTGCTTGCGGTTACGTTTCTGGTGACCAGCCCGTTTCTCTATTGCTTCAGCCGTCTGGCGATCCTGGAACCGATGTTGATCGCCTTTACGCTGGCGGCGTTGAATCTCGCGGTGCGGCTTCCGCGGTTTCGGCGGCCGGTGCTGGTGAGCGGCGGGATCGGGGTGCTTTTCACACTGATGATGTTGACCAAGACCACGGCTGTGTTTCTGCTGCCCGCGATTGGATGGGCGCTGGTTGCGCCCCTGTGGCCGCAGCGGAAACTGGCGATGCGCTGCGCAGTGGCGGCGTCGGGAGCATTTGCGGCGACGTTTGGCCTGTGGATGGTGCTGGTGATTCATGCGGGGCTGCTGCCCGACTATGAGTATCTGTTCCTTGTCAACCGGTATGCCAAGCCGACGGAATTCTATTGGCCGCTGCTGAGCTTATGGTGGTCGCTTAAAGGAGGATTCTGGATCGACCGAATCCTCGTCCCACTGGCGGGACTGGTTCCTCTCTATATGGCATTGGCGTGGCGCAGTGGCTGGAGCCGGCGCCTGGGGAGGGATCCGGCCTTTGGCGCATCGCTGCTGGCGGTGGGGGGATATATCGGGTTCATGACCTATCAGAACCATCCGCAGCCGCGTTACTACGCCGTTGTGGCGTTCTTTTGGTTCTTCGTGCTGACGATGGGGATCGAGGCGATGTTGTCGTCGCTCGGGGTTGCCGGTCTGGGCGGGCAAATGGAGGCCGGTGGGGGCATTGAACCAAGGCCGGCGTGGAAGCGGAATGGGGCCGCGGTTCTGGGGGTCGCATTGATGGGAGCGGCGATGGTTGCCGCCTGTCTGAACGGCGAATGGACAGCAGGTCTTGCGATGCGTCCCGAATATACGCTTGTGCCCGCGGCGCGGAACCTGACGAGCTATATCGATCAGCATCCCAACGGAAAACGGCTTCTGCTCTCGATCAGCGGCGATGAGATCAGCATGATCACGCATCTGCCCGCGATCTGCGACGATTTTGGCACGCAGGACCTGGTGTCGAAGCTGCGCGACTATGAGCCAGGCTGGTTTGCCACCTGGAACGAATTCGATCCGGGAACTCTAGAAGACATCCATAGCCGGTACTCAGTGGAGCAGGTGGCCACGTTTCACGCGCTCGATCATCCCGATCGAAACATCCTGGTGCTGTTCAAGCTTCATCCATTGCCGAATGGGGAGGTGCGGGATCCGGCAGCCCAGAACCTGCAGGTCGCCCTGCCGGGGGACAAGATCGAAATTCCGATTGAATAATTCGCGTCCAGCTTAGAAGTCGTCACTCACGGCCGCCCGATCATGACCTCTGTGGCCTTGATCAGGGCAAGGGCTTCCTCCCCGGGCTTGAGGGCCAATTCGCGCGCGCTGTCGGCGGTGATGATCGCGGTGACCCGCTGGGTTCCGACGGAGAGCACGATCTTGGCCAGCAGCCCTTCGATGGTGACCTCGACGATGGTTCCGAGCAACTGGTTGCGTCCGCTGATGCGGGCCGTGCCGGGGCGAGCAACGGCATGGGGCAGGAATTCATCGAGGGCATCGATGGGAACGCGATGGTGTCCGCCCGGAGTCTTGGTGGTGCGAATACGTCCGGCCAAGATCCAGTGTTTAAGCGCGGGATAGCTGATGCCGAGCTTCTCGGCCGCTTGCCGCGGTGTGAGCATGGTGGACGAAGTCATCGCGATAGGCCCGATTCTCCTAAGGCCGTACTCTACACGTTCGAGAAGGGTTTGCGTGCAAATTCGTTGATGCGGGATGGCTTAAGCCTCGCTGTGATTGCAGTCACTCGACAGAGGTAGGTACGGATGGTACGCTTCCGGTGACTTTTCCCGGGCTTTTCGGGGGCCGCCTCTGCCGGAGTCGTCGTTGATACGGCTTGAAACCTTAACTTGGGAGGACATGTGACAGCACAGGAGTGGGTGTACTACTTTCTCGGCGGGAGCGTTTTTTCGCTCATTGTTGCCGCTTTTTTTGCACGACAGGTCATGGGTTCGAATACCGGAATGCCGGATATGCAGCGGATTGCGGCAGCCATCAAGGATGGCGCGGTGGTGTTGCTGAAGCGTCAATACAAGACCGCGACGGCTCTTCTGGGCCTGCTGATTCCCGCATTCGCCTATGCCCAGCCGGAACATGCGGGCGGCGGCGAAGCCAATCTTGTGTTGCCGGATTTGTCGAGCGTGAATTTTCTGGGCATGAACGGGCATGCCCTTCTGATGATCGGCCTGCTGTTCTGCGTGGGCGGACTGTTGTTCGGCCTGGCGATCTATGTGCAGCTGAAGAACCTGCCGGTTCATCGCTCGATGCGCGACATTTCCGAGCTGATCTATGAGACCTGCAAAACGTACCTGGTGACGCAGGGCAAGTTCATTCTTCTGCTTTGGGCTTTCATTGCGGTTATTATTGCGCTGTACTTTGGCTGGCTGGCGCCGGTGCCGGGAAAATCAGTTGCGGTTACGCTGCCGATCATTCTGTTGTTTTCGCTGGTGGGCATCGCGGGCAGCTATGGCGTGGCGTGGTTCGGAATTCGCGTGAACACATTTGCGAACTCACGGACAGCATTTGCGGGATTGCGGGGCAAGCCTTATCCGCTGTTTGCAATTCCGCTGAAGGCCGGCATGAGCATCGGCATGTTGCTGATCTCGGTCGAGCTGCTCATCATGCTCTTTATCCTGTTGTTCATCCCGGCCGATTATGCCGGCCCGTGTTTCATTGGTTTCGCGATTGGAGAATCGCTGGGCGCCGCGGCCTTGCGTATCGCGGGCGGCATCTTCACCAAGATCGCCGACATCGGCTCCGACCTGATGAAGATCGTATTCAAGATCAAGGAAGACGATGCCCGCAACCCGGGTGTGATCGCCGACTGCACGGGCGATAACGCGGGCGACTCAGTAGGCCCGAGCGCCGACGGCTTCGAGACCTACGGCGTCACCGGCGTGGCCTTGATCACGTTCATTTTGCTGGCGGTCAAGGATCCGACGACCCAGGTGCAACTGCTGGTTTGGATCTTCGTGATGCGCGTGGCAATGTTGATCTCCAGTTCGCTCGCCTACTTCGTGAATGGCGCAATCGCCAAGGCGAGATATGCGAACTCGGACGAGATGGACTTTGAGGCGCCGTTGACTTCGCTGGTATGGATCACGTCCATCGTTTCCATCGTCCTGACCTACTTTGTCTCGTTCTACATGATCCCAACTCTTGGTGACGGATCGCTTTGGTGGAAGCTGGCTTCCATCATTTCTTGCGGAACCCTGGCGGGCGCGCTGATACCCGAACTGGTCAAGGTTTTCACTTCAACCAAGTCGGGCCACGTCCAAGAAATCGTGACATCCGCGAAGGAAGGCGGAGCTTCCCTGGGGATCCTGTCGGGAATCGTGGCCGGTAATATGTCGGCCTATTGGCTCGGACTTAGCATGGTCGCCCTCATGGGACTGGGCTATTACTTCAGCACCGGTCCGTCTATGGCGGTCCTGATGCTTGCTCCAGCCGTCTTCGCGTTTGGGCTTGTCGCGTTCGGTTTCCTGGGCATGGGCCCGGTCACGATTGCCGTGGACTCCTACGGACCGGTCACCGACAATGCTCAATCAGTTTATGAGTTGTCACTGATTGAAGAAGTTCCGAACATTGAAGCTGAGTTGAAGAAGGACTTCGGCATCGACGCGAAGTTCGAGCGCGCGAAGCACCTGCTGGAAGCCAACGATGGAGCCGGCAATACCTTCAAGGCAACGGCAAAGCCGGTGCTGATCGGCACGGCGGTGGTGGGCGCAACCACGATGACGTTCTCGATCATCATGGCGCTGACCCACGGACTGACAACTAACGTAGAAAGTCTTTCTCTTCTCCACGCGCCGTTCATGCTTGGGTTGATCTGCGGTGGCGCAGTGATCTTCTGGTTCGCCGGCGCCTCCATGCAGGCGGTTACGACCGGCGCTTACCGCGCGGTCGAGTTCATCAAGGCGAACATCCATCTCGAAGGAGCGGAGAAGGCATCGGTCACTGACAGTAAGAAAGTGGTGGAGATCTGCACGAAGTACGCGCAGAAGGGGATGTTCAACATCTTCCTCGCCGTCTTCTTTTCTACGCTCGCGTTTGCATTCATGGAGCCGTTCTTATTTGTCGGCTACCTGTTCTCGATTGCGATCTTCGGCTTGTACCAGGCGATCTTCATGGCGAATGCCGGCGGCGCCTGGGACAATGCGAAGAAGGTGGTCGAGGTCGACCTGAAACAGAAAGGGACGCCTCTGCACGACGCTACCGTGATTGGAGACACCGTCGGCGATCCGTTCAAAGACACCTCGTCGGTGGCAATGAACCCGATTATCAAGTTCACGACGTTGTTCGGGTTACTTGCCGTCGAGCTTGCCGTGACGCTCAGTTCGAACAATCCGATGCTCACACACATACTGGCAGTCGGTTTCTTCCTGGTGTCGGTGTTCTTCGTGCGGAAATCATTCTATGGAATGAGGATTGACTCCAAGGGAAGCAACTGATTCCGGTCAGGTGAATTGAAGAAAACGCCGTCTGAAGAGGGGCGGCGTTTTCCAGGCACATGTTTTGGTGTCCGTTCACCCAGTTGCTGTGGACGGTTACCGTTATCATGGCGCATTTGTTGTGCAGAGGGGCCGCGTGGGAAACAGGGATAGCGTTTCGCAGCCGGTGCGAACCATGACTGGCCGACGAGGAAGTTTCGCGGCTCCCCTTACAAACTGGGGTCGCGATTGGTTTGGGCAATGTCAAAGCGAACGCAAGAGCAGGAGCAGTCGAACTGTGCTCTATTTTCCAGAAGTGGGTCGCCCGGAAGACGCCATGCAAGTCGAGAGACGATTGGTAATTACCTCGAAGGCATATTTATTGGGACCGAATCGCCACTCTTGGCCTGGGTGGGTCAGAAATTCCAAGAACCCACGCAGAATGAGGTACGGAGAGCAGGCGTCGCCGATGGGGCGGACCGTGGTAGCCTTCCGTCCCAGACCGGAAACGGAGAGGCCTGGTTACGGGAGGAGCGTTGGCCGGGAACCCAGTTGTCACCCGAGTGTCATCCCATGTGTTCAGTGCGGGTGCGCGGCTCGGACACCCCGGTTTCCCCCAGATTGTCCCTTTTTGTGCAGAGAATCCGCATATCCAATTTACCAGATTGATTCGTGCCCCGCGGAGTCCGTGCGGTTCAAGACCGAACGGTGGGTAAACGGGCCAATGTTAGTCAATTGTGAGATTTATCTTTCATTTGCGGGAGGGAAGGTTGCTATGCAAAGATAAAATTGTTCCCGTTTTCTCGCTCTCTCTGTATGCTTAACTGCAAGGGCAAACGAAATCCAGACGCTTGATCGACCTTCCGTGTGTTCGGATAGTTGATCAACTTGATTCGCTAACCGAGGATCCATCTCGGCTGTGCAAGAACAAAAGTTCGCGATTTGAATGGAAATGGTCACGACAGAACGATCCCAGGGTCTAAAAGAGGAAGCCAGATCGGTAGTTCTTCCGGATGAAGCGTCAGCAATTACTAATCCATTGTGCTTGAAAGAGTCCGCGAAAAAGTTACCAGTTCACGATGTCGAGCGGTACTTCCCTCGGATGAAGCGTCGGCGATTACCATTCTTTGTGCTTGACGGCGTCCGCGAGAGCTTACCGTTCAGAGTTTCCTTAATGGCATGCAACCTTGTCGCTGGATTGGCTTATCTGAGTATTCTGAAGTCACTCTCTGACGGGGTAAAGAGTTCTGTGCTCGGGGGAGTTGCGCCCAGTTCGCATTTAAAACAGTTGTTCCTCAGAGAGGGGCTAATGAGACGGTTGCAAGGTCAGGTGGTCTACGACGAACCTTTTGTAGCTCTCGACGAAGGTCAAGCGGCTGCTGAAGTCGCATCTGCCCCCTATTTATCACGGGCGGAACTATATCTGGATTCATGGCGTTATCGCTATGTTAAGCGGGCGTTCGATATCGTACTTGCGCTGCTAATGGCCTTGGTCTTTTTAATTCCCGCCATTCTGATTGCGCTAGCTATTCGGCTGACTTCAGAGTACCCGGTTTTTTATAGCGAGAAAAGGATAGGCCGAAATGGCGTTGCATTTCGCATATGGAAATTCCGGTCGATGCGTCCCCACACTGCGCCGCATCGCAGTTCGTCAGGAGACATGGAAGGAATCGTCCTGGAGTGGAGAATGGATAAGCGCGGGTACGATCCGCGGATTACCAGGATTGGCCGATTCTTGCGTCGCTGGAGTCTGGACGAGGTTCCCCAACTTTTCAACGTGTTGCGGGGGGACATGTCGCTAATCGGACCGCGTCCGGTAGTGAAGGCCGAGACGCATCTCTACAAACATTTGCTTCCTTTCTATCTTGCAGCGACTCCCGGCCTTTCTGGACTCTGGCAGGTCTCTGGCCGAAGCAATCTGGACTACGAGGCCCGTGCCCGGTTAGACGCAACCTACGTGCAGACCTGGAGCCTGAAGGCCGATTTCAAGATTCTCGTGCGGACTGTGCCTACGGTTCTACGCAGAATAGGCGCGCGCTAGGCCATCAACTTACTCACCGCATCATTCATGCGCCTCAGCGACAGGTCTGGCTTGCTCCTCGGTCCGGGATGGACGCCGGCGATCCTGGAAATTATTCGAGAGCTTCGTGGAGAAACTCCGACCCATTGTGTTTCCGATACGACTCCCGGCTAGAGTGAGAGATCGGCCCTGTGGCTCTTTCGGAAGGACAAAGCAGTTCCACGGCTTCGAGAACGGCATCGACAGAAATTTTCCCCATCACGTTGCGTTGGCGAAACTCGAAGCCCAGGTCCAGAAAGCCCCCACTTCCATCCGAGGTGGGAACATTGGCAATTCGCGGGCCTACCGGTCCCCATCGGTGCTCGGAAGTCGGGCCGTTCAAAGCGATCGTCGGCACTCCAAGGATCGCTCCCAGGTGCATGATCCCGGTATTGACGCTGATCAGCATTTCGGCCCTTTCCAGCGTCATCGCCACTTCTTCCAGGCGTTGTCTTCCGATCAGGACATCCACAGGTATTCCTGCGGCCAAGATCTTCTGCTTCAGAACCTCACACCGATCAAGATCCCCTGGGCCGCCGGTGAGCAAGAAGGTTCGTTGAGGAGTGTGCAGACGCTTAGCCAATTCCACCCAGTTCTCGCCAGGCCATTCTCGGAACGAACGAAATGTGCCGGTAGCCCACGCATGGAAGACGACGATGTGTTCCGGTTGCGACCGAGCCTCTTGAGGCGAAGTGAGTGGAAGATTCAATCTGGGTGGGAAGTGTTCTTTTACACCCAGATACCGGGTGATCCGCCGTATATTCTCCAGTTCGTGACAGGTTCCCAGATGGGGAAGCACAGTGTCGTAGCCGCGATGCCGAAACTGCTTCTGTCGCGCAAATCCAATGACGAATTTTGCTCCGGAATAAAGGCTGAAAAGAGCGGTAAGTCGCTGCCACGCTGTGAAATCAACCAGGATATCTAAATTCGATTGTCGCAATACGCGAACAGCACGCCATGGACGGGTAATCGGAATGACTTTAAGCAGGTCGATTTCCGGCAAGAGCCTGGCCGCGGCCAGATTTGAGGGGGCGGCGAAGAAAATGAGGGTGCTGTGGGGGAATGCCGATCGAAGATCCTGCGTGACAGCAGACGCTAGAAGCGTGTCGCCCAATGCCGGGTTAACCATGATGCCGATACGCCGCGCGGGGTGCGGGAAAATGCGCTTGTGTCGAAGCAAGGCCAGCAGGTTTAGTACCGGCACACCAATATAGAAATCAAGTAATCGATTCCTTGCTTTACCACGCTTCACTGTTGCCTTCTCCGATCAGAATCCAACAAGCTTTCTCTTTTATCTTATTCGTCCTTGTCGCAGCCTTCATCGAGTTTAGGGGCACGAGATGGAAGTGCTTCGCCGCCGAACTCCTGTCGCGGTAACGGGCACCGACACAAAGTCGCAGCGAGGACAACCGGACGCTCCTCAATGAGATCTCGGCAACCTTCAGTATCGCATTTGCCAGACCGAAATCGATGACCTGCCTCTCGGATCGAGCAAAACGCAATCGATGGCTCGATTTCCTGCAACGATTCCTCGTGCCCGATAGTATCTATTCGGGACACGTCAATGCCAAATGACCGAACGCTCTGAATTGACCTGACCCGATTATACTTGAGTTGAGCTATGGCAACGGCGAGCGGACTTCTGTGGACATAACTACGAGATCGGCGGGAAGCAACACGGTGAATCCGGCGTGCGATCGGCAAAACACTCTGCTTTCCGGACAAGCCGATCAGGAAGTGCATTCGGCGCTATCGGTTTGCGCCGTGGTCGTGACATATCACCCGACCACCGATATGGTTCAGAATCTTGAGAGTGTGTTTGCACAAACGGAAGGGCTCGCCGTTGTCGATAACGGCTCGAATTCTGCTGCGTTGAATGAACTTCGGGAGGCTAGCCGGTCGGTCGGACTTCACTTGATCGAGAATTCGGAAAATCTGGGGATCGCAGAGGCACTGAACCAAGGAATTCGGTGGGCAAGAGGCGAAGGATACCCGTGGGTCATCCTGTTCGACCAGGATAGCCGGCTCACGCCGCACTTCGTGGAGAATATGATCGCCACGTGGCAGGCACATCCGCAACGTGACCGGGTCTGTTCGGTGCATCCGACTTACTTTGACCCCGGGGCGGTGGGGGACCCAGTGCGGCTACGAGCCAGCGATGGAGGACCGATAACGTCGATGACCTCGGGCGCCCTGATGCCGGTTTGGGTGTTCGATAAGATCGGCTGGTTCGCTTCCGACTTTTTTATCGATGAAGTAGATGCCGAATACTGTTATCGAATCCGCTCAGCGGGTTACATCATCGCCGATTCGAAACAGGCGGTTCTCCTCCATACAACCGGTCACCCTGAGCGGTTCAAGCTTCTCGGATTCACTTGCAGGCCGACACAGCACAGCGCTACCAGGCGCTACTATATGTCTCGCAATCGAGTTGTTCTTTATCGAAAGTATTTTCCGATCTTTCCGCGATTTGTCTTACATTCGATGCATATGGCCTTGATTGAGACCGTAAAGTGCTTTGTTGCCGATCGAGATCGCGTGCGAAAGTTCCGCAACTTCCTGCTGGGTACCTGGGACGGCCTGAGGGGAAGGATGGGTAAGCGGGAAGGTGTTTGACGGCCGGACCTGTCCCCGCGGAACCTGCTGATTGAGGCTCATTTTTGCGCTGGCTCGGCGCGGCGTACCTTTCCTGACTTGAGCTCACCCCGCAGAATTTCCAATCGAACGCGTTCGTCTGGGTTATTTGCAACCCGCCGAATCCCTTCCGAGGAAAATGCCCAGCCGATACCTATGAGAAAACCCAAGACAATCGATCCCAGGACAATAAAAGTCCGCTTGGGTGAAGAGTGGTGGTCGGGCATTACGGCCTTGTCAACAACTTGAACCATGGCACCTTGCCGCGCTTCATCCACCTTTGCGACCTCGAGTTGTCGGGCCAACAATTCAAAAATGGTTTCAAAATATCGCACGTCACGCATTTTGCGGAGATATTCGAGGCTCTCCTGCTGCATAGTGCCGTTGGTCAAAAGCGGCGCCGTGCCATTTTCGACGGAACCCATTTTGTTCAACTGTGCCTGGAGCGCGGAGAGTTCCTGTTCGGCGACCTGGAGCTGGGGGTTTTCTGCCGCGGCGTAGGAGCGCAGGGCACTGATCTGCACTTCCTTTGCTACCACCTGCGCTCGCAAACTGGCTGCCGATTCGATTGCAGCCCGCGTCTGGCTATCCAATTGAAGCAATCCGGTTTTCTGTTCCGTCTTCTTCAGGTCTTCCTCGGCATTGCCCAGATGGTCCTTTGCCTGTTGAAGCTGGTCCTCAAAGAAGGCCCGCCGTTGAGCGGCCTCGGTGACTGCGAGTGTTGATGTGAGCTTTTTGAACTCCTCCACATAGCCGTTGGCCAGGTCTGCGGCACGCTGTGGATCGGGATCCGTAGCATCGATGCGGATCAAAGGGTCCTTGGTGCTGGTTTGGATCTTGACCAAATGTTCCAGCCTCGTTCGAGCATCCGACATCCGCTTGAGGTGGTACTGATCCATCAGGTGAAACCGGTTTATTACCGCGTCTTCGACGGTGCGACTGTTAAGCAACGCCACCTGGAGGTCGCTGGGATTTTTCAAGCCGAGGCCGCCGGCCGCCAGCGGTCCCAGGCCTCCCAGTTGTGCCAGCAGACCTGACCCGGCTGAAGCATTTTGCTGAGGGGGAAGAATGGATGTCGTCGCCGTGTACTTGACGGGTAGAACAAGCGCAAGCAGGAGCGCGATCAGAATTGTCACTAGAGTGGTGCCGAGGATTCGTCGTTTATGCCGGACCAGCACAATTGCTAAATCCAGGAGCGACACCTCGTCTTCGGACGGAGCTACACCTCGGGAATGCGCCTGGTCCGGATCCGTGCCCAGCCTGTCCAATTCAGTTTCGGTCAGCGTCTTGGTATTTTTCACAGAGATATATACTTACTTATGATACCTCACACTGAACCGATCCCCTCGCCGCTTACGAATTTCGCCTCGGAGGGACGGCGGGTAGCTGATCTAATCTGAAGGGGATAGACAGATGACGAGAGGGCAATGCCGAGGCGCCTTTCACTTCCGGGGTGCCGGTACTGAAGGTCTAAGTTGAGTACTCGGATTTCCAATCCGGCCGAGAATCGGCCGATACCCTTTGATGCGGCTGTGCCTCAGGTAGCGATTGTACTGCTGAATTGGAATGGGTGGAAAAATACGATCGAATGTCTGGAGTCGGTCTTCCGGCTCAGCTATCCGGCGTTTCGTGTGATCGTGTGCGACAACGCCTCGACGGACGGGTCGCTGGATCGGATTCGCGATTGGGCGGACGGGCGTATCCCTGCCCCTTGTCCCTCCGCGGAGTTGGCGCACCTCGTCGCTCCGCCGCTGCCCAAACCTATCCCGCACGTCACTGTTCAACCGTCAGGCAACTCGACCGGCGTTTCATCGTCTGCCAAACTGGAGTTGATAGCAACAGGCGGCAATCTGGGATTCGCGGGTGGGAACAATGTAGGCCTGCGATATGCGCTCTCCCGACCCGATTGTCAATGTTTGTGGCTGCTCAATAATGATACGGTTGTCGAGCCGGACGCTCTTTCGGCGCTGATTCGGGCCGTTCAGGCCGATCCTGAACTCGGTCTTTGTGGTTCAATTCTTCGCGACTATTCTTGTCCTGCATCGGTTCTGACACTTGGAGGGCGACGGTACAGCCGATGGAGCGGGCGCACTCGGCCGATCCTTCCAGGTTCTCAGAAAGAAAGGAACGCCCCCCACCTTCCCCTGGACTATGTCGAAGGGGCATCTTTGCTCGTGACTCGGGCATTTCTGGAGACCGTGGGCTTGATGGCAGAGGACTACTTCCTCTACTTCGAAGAGATGGATTGGGTCATGCGCGCCCGTGGCCGGTTCCGGCTCGGCTATTCCGCTCAAAGCGTCGTCTATCACAAGGAGGGTGGCAGTATCGGGGGCCGTCATAAGAATCGCAACCGGCGCACCGCCTTAGCAGATTTCTATCAGGCTCGTAACCGGCTGGTCTTCACTCGGCGCTACTTACCATGGCTGCTGCCCAGCATGTGCGTTAGTGTTACAGGGACCGTTGTGCATCGCCTTCTAAGCGGGCGCTGGCAGAATGCCGCGGCTGTCGTCAAGGGTGCACTAGCGGTGATGAACGAACGATGAGTAAAACGCGTCTCGTGACGGCCGTGATCGGCGGAGTCAACTGTGAGGCCGCATGCCAACCCTGATTGGTGTCATCTTCTTCGGGGTGTCGGTCTATTTCTTTGTATGGAAGGAGGACCGCCTCTTTGGCCTACTGATCATCGCCGCCGCCCTCCAGGCTTCGTCGGCAATTAACTTTGGCGAACGCGGGATCGCGCCTTATTATGTGGTCGCAGCATTCATCATACTTCGCGGTGCCTGCAAAGTGGCTCTGCGTATACGTGCCAATCTGTCGATTCCCCATGGCAAATGGCTGATGCTGTTCGGAGCAATTGCCGTCGCATCGGCCGTTGTTTACCCGGTGCTTTTCGCTGGGATCCCTGTCTACGAACCCAAGATCGGGATCGACGATGGCCTCTTCATTCGCCCCCCGCTCAGCCTCGGAATCAATAATTTTGCGCAGGCCAGCTTTCTCGTCTGGCACATTGCTACGGCGTTTGCCCTTCCGCTTTTGGATTTTGCTCCTAAAAAAACCTTCAAGGCCCTGGTCTTTTCGTTTTATCTAGTGGTTTTCATTCTGTTGACACAGTTTAGTTTCCAGTTGATCGGCGTTCCGTTTCCCTATCAGCTCATCCTTAACAATTCGGTCTGGACTGAAGAGATGCTCGCCAGCGGTTCCAGGTATCCGGGCACTTTTTCGGAGCCTTCGTTTGCAGGCGCTTTTCTCGTTTTCTATTGCGTTTGGTTTCTGACCGAGTATCTGAGGGGCAGAGGGAGCATCACGCGGGTACTGATCGCATTGGTAGCGCTTGGTCTAGTCGCCTCGAGCGGGTCTTTTCTTACTCTGTGCATCTGTATACCATTGGTCTTGATTCGGTTCTCGCCCTTCCGATTTCCCTGGTACCTCAATATTCGGAAGGCGAAGAAGCTATACCGGATCGGGCTCGCGCTGGTTGTCCCCTTGGTCGTGGTTCTAGTGTTGGCCTCTGGGTACCGGGAAACGTTGATAAGTCTGACCGTCTCGAAGAGCGGCTCGGGTTCCTTCATAAACCGGACGGCAGCCGACCTGTACGCTCTGAAGTTATTTGCAATGACTCATTGGATTGGAGTTGGACTGGGGAGTAACCGCGCATCCAGCTTAGTTACTACATTGTTGAGCAACGTCGGCATTGCCGGTGTATTGTGCTTTACGGTTTTTGTTTGGCGGTTGTTTCGAAGTCTGGCGGCAGAGTGTGCCTGGCTGGCTTGGGCGGCCTTCGCATTGCTTCTGAACATGTTTATTGGTGTTCCGGATGTGACAATGCCGCTTCTCTGGATTCCCATACTCACGGCCATTCAGTTAAACGCTGGTGGCGTAACGATCAACCAACATGAACGCATGCAGCAAGCGGGACTAACAACACAAACGGGATGGTCATCTAAACAGGGGCGAGCAAAAAATGGTGCCGATTGTCATGCATGTTTGCCCAACGAAGTTCTGCTGTGTCAGACGGTGGCTCTCACGTAGTGACGCTCTCGCATTGGGCGGATAAGATCGAGTTTTAAACAGCATCGAGCAACTCCGCGCCAGGAGGTGGGAATGGAACGAAAGC
>Ga0207095_10101_pt1 | contig 26066 bp, 19 predicted proteins | sample Alteio_BWMinHeat_88_FD_153529 | JGI IMG/M metagenome (GOLD analysis project Ga0207095, IMG submission 153529) | Enriched cells from forest soil in Barre Woods Harvard Forest LTER site, Petersham, Massachusetts, United States -... | ecosystem: Environmental > Terrestrial > Soil > Temperate forest >... | reverse complement strand
GCGGTCGTCGTCGCGTTCGAGAGCGATGGCGGAGTAGCCGTAACTGGGGATGCCGGCCTGGGCGAAGTAGATGGAGTCGCTGGCGCCGTTCTCCATCACCGGAGTTACGGGAATACCGGGCCAGATGGCCTGCGTGAGACGGGTCAGGGGCTCAAAGACCTCCTTGATGGGAGCCGGAGGCGCCATCGCCTTGCGCTCCGGCGCGGTGTCGGAGAGCGCGCCGGCGTCGGAGACGTATTTCACCGTCAGCCTGTTGTCTCCGAAGACGCTGATGAGCTGCTGGCGAATCTCCTCGGGCGAATGGCCGGGAAAAATGCGGCAATTCACGTTGGCCTGCGCGGTTTGAGGAAGAGCGTTGTTGGCGTGGCCTCCGGAGAGACGGGTGGCGACGCAGGTGGTGCGGAAATTGGAGTTGAAGCTCGGTTCTTCACTGAGCCGCGCGGCCGCTGCCGGATCGGGCGGCGTGGCGAGGATGGCGTGGATGTCCTCCGCTGTCTGGCCTTTCTCCTGGGTGGCGAGATTCTGGAAATAGGTGCGCGTGATCTCGTTCAACTCGAACGGAAAGGTATAGGCGGCCAGCTTGTTGAGGGCGGTGGCTAGCTCGTAGATGGCATTGTCGGGACGGGGGCGTGAACTGTGTCCGCCGGGATTGGTGGCTGTGACCTGGTAATCGGCGTAGACCTTCTCGGTAGCTTCGACGTCCGCAACGACCGCACGGCCGTGATCGAGTTCAACGCCGCCCGAGTCGGGGTTGATGACGTAGGCGGCATCGACCAGGTCGCGATGCTGCTGGACCAGCCACGCGGCGCCATTGAACTTGCCGCCTTCTTCGTCGGCGGTGAGGGCCAGGATCAGGTCGCGGCGAGGCTTGTAGCCCTCGCGATGCAGACGCAGAAACGTGGCCACCAGCGCGGCATCGGAATCCTTCATGTCCTGTGTGCCGCGGCCGTAGAAGTAGCCTCCCTTTTCGACAAACTCAAAGGGATCGGTGTGCCAGTCGGAGCGAAGCGCCTCAACCACGTCCATATGGCAGAGGAAGAGAACCGGCTTCTCGGTTGAAGGCTGGGCAGCGCGGATGCGGACGACCAGGTTCTGCTTGCGCGCATCGGGGCCGAGCAGGTTGACGTCCTCGCGCGCAAAACCGGCGTCGAGAAAGCGCTTCGCCATGGCTTCAGAACCGGTGGTGACGTTGCCCTGCGGGGTGTCGGTGGTGTTGATCTCGATGAGCTGCTTGAAGATTTCGCGGGCTTCGGCTCGGTCGGCGTGGGAAGCGGGAACAATGGCGGGCTGGGCAAAAGATGGCGGGGCGAGGAAGGTCAGGCACAGAATCAGAGCCATGGAGACGGCGCAAACGGCGCCGCTGATTGGATTGAGACGCATGAGCGCATTGTATCGTCCGATTGCGCCGCCAAGGGGGTCTTATACAGCCCGCTTTTCCAGGCAGGCCGCGAGAAAGCGCTTGAGAGATGGTCGATCTTTCTCTTCCAGTCCAGCGTGCCGGGCAAATTCAAGCTCCTCGGTGAATTTGGGCGGTTTGACGTGGCCTGAAGGCTCCGCCAGCAGCAATCCGCCGCCGGGCCTAAGCGCCGCTGCTGCCTGATTGAAAAAGACCTCGGACGAGGGCATCTCGTGCACCACCGCGACTGCCAGAACAAAGTCGAATTTGCCATTCAGATCGTCGATACCGAGGGAGTCAGACTGCGCAAGCCGGGTCTCGATGCGTTGCTCCAGGCCGGCCTTCTCCGCCCGGCGGCGAAGGGATTGAAGCATCCTGGGTTGAATGTCGACGGCAACCACGCGGCCCGAGCCGACGCGCCGGGCAAGCGGCAGGGTGAAGAATCCCATGCCTGGCCCGGGCTCCAGCACCATCATGCCCGGTGTAATGTAGGGAGCGATCAGTTCGTCGGGGTTTTGCATCCAGCGACGGATGGGACTGGCCAGCAAATAACCGACCCACCATGGACAAACATGTTCACCCATTGAGTTCACCTGCTTTCTTCCTCGTGGCGGGAGCCCGCGCGCCTGTGGGCGGGCAGGTTGGAGAGTGAACCTCGATCAGCAATACGATTCTTTCTGGGTTCGAGTTCAACCGATCTGCCATCCGGTTGGGGTTAGCAGGTTTGCGCGCCCTCTAATGTTGCGACGTTCGGCAAAGCGATTTATTGTAATCCCGCTCTACTTTTGAGGTGTTGAATGCGACACAAGCACTTTGCAATCGCTTTTCTCCTTTCTTTGACTGCCGTTCTCTGGGCGCAGAATGGTCCTGCCCGACCGAAAATCACAGGCGTCTCGCATCTCGCGGTGTACACATCCGATGCCGCGGCCACCGAGCACTACTACACGGCCGTGATTGGCGCGGTGAAGATGCCAGACCCGGAGAACCCGAAAGGGGTCCGCTACGCGCTGAGCGCCACGCAGTTTGTGGAGGTGCTGCCCCTGCCCCCGGATGCGGGGAAAAACCGCATGGATCATGCCGCACTGAATACCACTGATGCCGAGGGTATGCGCAAATACCTGGCGGGCAAAGGATGGAAGGTTCCCGCTGCAATCACAAAGGGCTCGGATGGGAGCAAATGGTTTGCGGTCGAGGATCCGGAGGGCAACAAGATCCAGTTTGTGCAGCCGCCCGCCAATGCGAAGGTGGACGCGCCCAGCGCGATCGGACACCACATCATTCACGTCGGATTCCTGGTACACAGCCGGGAGAAGGAAGACACGTTCTATCGCGCCCTTCTCGGCTTCAATCCCTACTGGTGGGGCGGCATGACGGATGCCAAGGTGGACTGGGTGAGCCAGCAGGTTCCAGACGGGCACGATTGGGTGGAGTATATGTTGGCTGCGGGGCCAGGAACGGGGATTCCAGCGGACATGTCTCAGCGTACGCTGGGGGTCTTGGATCACATCGCGATCGGGGAGAACTCCGTGGATGAGGCGCACAAGACGTTGAAGGATGCGGGGCGCCTCGAGGGCGTGCGATGCGACGAGAACACAAAAATCGGCAAGGACGGCAAAGGCCAGTTCAACATGTACGATCCGGATGGCATCCGGGCGGAGTTGATGAACTTCCACGCCACAGAGAAGCCGTGCTGCAGCGAATTTACGGCACAAGATCCTGCGGAATGAGGCACGAAATGGTGCGGAATTTTTTATTCGTTTTGGTCTTGTTTGGCGGCTTGACCGCGGAGGCGCAGAAACTCTCGCCGAAGTGGGAGGAGTTAACAGCGGGCGATTTCGTTCAGGCGATCCACCAGTCGCAGGGCGTGTGCGTACTGCCGTTCGGAATCCTCGAAAAGCATGGGCCGCATCTGCCCATCGGCACCGACCTGCTGGATGTGCGGTACGCGGTGATGAACGCCGTGCAGCAGGAATACGCGGTCGTGTTTCCGGAGTACTACTTCGGGCAGATCTTCGAGGCGCAGCAGGAACCCGGCACCATTGCCTACAGCCTGACCACGCAGCTCACGCTGCTGCAGGAAACAGTGAAGGAGATGGCGCGCAACGGGTGCAAAAAGATCGCGATCGTGAACGGGCACGGAGGGAACAATTCTCTGCTGCCGCTGTTCGCGCAGGCCCAGTTGGCGACGCCACGCGACTACGTCGTGTATGTGGTTGGGCTGCCGCAAAGGAGCGCCCCCGGTCGTCCGGCGATGAAGAGCGATCCGAAGAACGACATGCATGCCGGGGAGACCGAGACGTCAGCGATGCTGGCCGCGCGCCCGGATCTGGTGCACATGGATCGCGCCGAGAGTGAATCGGGCACCGACCAGCATCGCCTGAACCTGCCCGATTCTGTGTACACGGGCATCTGGTGGTACGCGAAATTCCCGGATCACTATTCGGGTGTCGGTTCAGCGGCGACCAAGGAGTTGGGAGAGTTCGACCAGAAGTCATGGTCGAGCCAGATTGCGGAGGCGATCAAGGCGATCAAGGCGGATTCAGAGAGCCTGCGGTTGCAGAACGAGTTCTTCGAGAAGACGCAACATCCGCTGGATACGAAGCAGTAAGCGCGCTCGAGACCTACTCCTCTTCGAAATAGTCTGAATCGATTCGCTGGACCTTGTAGGTGGTAACCGGTTCAACGCCGATTCCGTACTCGAGACTCAAATTGGCGAGTGGTTCGCCATCAATGAGGACGATTTTCTTTTCAATGCGATTCACGTATTCCCGTGCGTCCGCGGAGAACTTGGAAGTCGTGATGAACACACCCCGTCGCGCTCGCTGACCCTCAAGGCTGCCTGCAAATGATTGAATCTCCGGTCGGCCCACGGTAGCCTTCCATCTCTTCGCCTGTATGTATACTGCGTCAAGCCCAAGACGGTCTTCCTTGATGATGCCGTCAATGCCATCATCGCCGGATTTACCTATCGCTTGGCCCGCATCTTTCCTCGAGCCGCCGTATCCCATGGCGACTAAGAGATCCACAACCAACTTCTCGAAGAACTGTGGCGAGACCTTCGTAATCCGCTCCAGCAAGTCCTCGGCAACCTGGGCATGCAAAGCCTGATAGCTGCTCTCTAGTAGTTCTTGCGGAGTCTGCTGTGCCGCTGCCACTTCAGCCTCAGAACCGTTCGCGGAATCTGTCTTATTTGGCTTGGAACGCTCGCGGAACTCAAGAAACTCTGCATATTGGCTGAGCACACCAACGTCAATCCTTGGAGGATTTGTCCTTAGAAGGGCAATTCCACGGCCCGTTATTTTGAATTTGCCTCGACCTACTGCTTCAAGCAGGCCGGCCTTGGCCATGTATGTCCTTGCCCACCCAACCCTGCTGAATAACTTCAATGAGCCCCCACTTGGAAGCATTTCGGCCCGTTCTGCATCAGTTAAGTTGAATTGTTGGGCGACCATTTCGGCCGCCTGCGCTGTCGTGTGTACATCTCCGTCCGCGGTGAATCGGAGAAGCGGAAGCATCAGGGTCTGGTAATCAGGGATCGGCATGGCTCACATCCGTGCTCGTTTGAGCACAAGTTATCTGTGTGCGAAGACCAATTCTAATCGATCCCCAGGACTGCCACGCCACGGGTACCTTCGCGCTAGAATTTAGACATGCCTGCCGCTGCTGCATTGTCGCCGGAAATTCTTGCCAAGTATGAGCCCGTGATCGGGCTGGAAGTGCATGTACAACTGTTGACGGCCACCAAGGCGTTCTGCGGTTGCGCGAACAAGTTTGGCGCGGAGCCGAATACCAACATATGCCCGGTCTGCCTGGGGCTGCCGGGAGCGTTGCCGGTTCTGAACGAGAAGGCCGTGGAGTTTGCGACACTGGCCGCCCTCGCCCTGCACTGCGACATCCGCGAGCGCTCGATCTTCGCGCGCAAGAACTACTTCTATCCCGACCTGCCCAAGGGCTACCAGATTTCGCAATACGACAAGCCCCTGGCCGAGCATGGGTGGATCGAGGTGCCGACCGCTGATGGGTCGACTAAGCGCATCGGCATCACGCGCGTGCACATGGAAGAAGACGCGGGTAAGAGCTTGCACGACGGCTTTCCCGATTCGGCGACGAAGACCTATCTCGACCTGAATCGCTGCGGCACGCCGCTGATCGAGATCGTCTCCGACCCCGATATCCGCACCCCTGATGAGGCGTTTGAATACCTGACGCGGCTCAAGGAGATCCTGCTCTACACCGGCGTCTCGGACTGCAACATGGAAGAAGGATCGCTCCGCTGCGATGCAAACGTAAGCGTCCGTCTCAAAGGCGCGGAGCGCTTCGGCACCAAGGCGGAAGTAAAAAATGTGAACAGCTTCCGCTTCATCCGCCTGGCGCTGGAGTACGAAATCGAGCGGCAGATCGAAGTCATCGAGAACGGCGGGCAGGTGAAGCAGGAAACGCGGCTGTGGAACTCCCTCGAAGGGCGCACCTACTCCATGCGCTCGAAGGAGCAGGCACACGATTACCGCTACTTCCCCGAGCCGGATCTGCCGCCGCTGGTGCTCACGCCGGAGTACATCGGCGAGACGGAGAAAAATCTGGTTGAACTGCCCGAGGCGCGGAGGGCACGGATGATTTCCGAGTACGACCTGAGCGAACAGGACGCGCGCACGCTGACCGCTTCGCGCGAATTCGCCGACCGTTTCGAGGCGGCGGCCCGGGCGGCAAAGAACCCGCGGCGGGTGGCCAATGTGCTGTTGAGCGAAGTGGGCGGACGTTTGAAGGCTCTGGGACTGGAGCAGGAGAACTCGCCGGTTTCGATGGCGGGCATTGTGCTGGCCGCCGACCTGCTCGATGAAGGAAAGATCAGCTCCAAGCAGATGAAGCAGCTGATGGATGTGTGCTTCGAAAAGAGCGAGGACTTCCCCGTGGTCTACGAACGCGAAAAGCCCCAGCAGATTACCGATTCATCGGCGATCGAGAAGCTGATTGACGAGGTAATTGCGGCCAATCCGAAACAGGTGGAGCAGTATCGGGCCGGCAAGAAGACGATGGCGGGGTTCTTCGTTGGCCAAGTCATGCGCTTGTCGAAGGGGCAGGCCAACCCCGCGCTGCTGAATGAACTGGTGACCAGGAAGCTGGAGGAGTAATCACAGGCGAGGGAACAATCCCTCAGAGGCTAAAGCCCGGACCCCTTATCAAGCGTTCACGGCACGGCTGAAGCCGTGCCCTTTCAAAGCCGGACGCTTCCGCGGCAACGCGGGGATCGCCCTCATTTGATCTTTAACTCGGCCTCGAATTCCTTGCGCGCGTCCCATGAGCTCACCTGCTTGGTGGCGCTTTTTTTGCCGTTCTTCTCAGCCCACAGATCGTAGTCATCCGACATGTTCACCTGGACAAAGCGGAACCGCCCGTCTTTGGCCGAGGTGTAGCTGCGAATAGATTTCGTCTTCAAGTTCTGGAGAAAAACGGTAGCGCCAATAACGGCGGCCGAGTCCGCATCGACCACGGTTCCGGTCACAACACGCTGCCCGAGGTTCTGCGCCTGGGCGGCCGACAGGCCTCCGTTGCGGGCCATGGGAACCAATCCCGCGGCCAGCGCAACGTACACCAGACCGGCTGCTGCACATGCACGGTTCAATTTCATTCTTCCTCTTCTTCTTCCTCGTCGAGGAGTTCGTCATCGTCCTCGTCGAGTTCGTCGCCGATGGGGGTCAGTTCCAACGGCTCAACCCCGACTACCTCGTACTCGGTTCCACACTCTTCACAAGCGACCACATCGCCTTCTTCGACTTCGTCCATTTCGATATCCAGGTTATTTTCGCATTCTGGGCAGGTGGGCACGGCGGCCTCCTCTCTGATGAGGTTGTTACGTGTTTCACGTTTTGGGATGACGATACCTTGCGGCCCGACTCCATAAGATTGGAATGGTATTCGTAGTTTGAGATGCTCTCCGGCCTCTGGTCAAGAGGGCGCGGCGAGGGAAGAGTACAACTTTCGCGTGTGGTGAACCAACCATGATTTTTCGCATCATAGCTCTGTTCCTATGTCTGGCGCCGGTCATAATGGTTGGCCAGGCGCCGCCCGATTATCTTCGGTATGGGAAGCCAGTTGCCCCGGCCGCGGCCGACCCGACGGTCACCAAGGCCCTGGCCGTCATCGATCCCTCCCGCATTGATCAGACGATCAAAACGCTGGTTGGATTCAATACCCGCAATTCCCTTTCCAGCATGGAGCCGCATTTGCCTGCGGGCACCGGTGTCGATGCGGCGGCGGACTGGATTGTCTCGGAATTTGAAGGCATCTCGAAAAGCTGCGGCGGATGCCTCGAAGTCAAACGGGACACGTTCATCGCCGATCCCGCGAGCGCGGCCGGGACTGCATGGGCAAATCGCATCCCCAAGCCGACGCGCATGACAAACGTCTATGCCATCCTGCGCGGGAGCGATCCGGCCGAGGCTCAACGGATGTATCTGGTCACGGGCCACTACGACTCGCGCAATTCGAATGTTCTGGACGCGCGCGGTCCGGCGCCGGGCGCCAACGATGACGCTTCCGGAGTGGCGGTGTCGCTGGAATGTGCACGGGCCTTGAGCACGCTTCACCTTCCCGCCACGCTGGTTTTCGTGGCGGTAGCCGGTGAGGAACAGGGTCTGGTCGGTTCGGCTCATCTGGCGCACCTGGCCCGCGAACAGGACTGGAAGCTCGAAGGAGTTCTCAACAACGACATCGTGGGTGGGAACACGACCCCCGGCGATATGTTGCAGTTGAAGGATAGGGTCCGCGTGTTTTCAGAAGGCGTTCCCACAGCCGCGACCCCTGAGCAGGCCCGTCGCATCCGCGCTCTTGGCGGCGAGAACGACTCGCCCAGCCGCGAGCTGGCCCGGTCAATGGCCGACACAGCGCGCACCTATTTTCCCGCCTCGTCGGCCTCGACGTTCGCCGCGTTCCTGGTGGCCCGGCCGGATCGCTACCTGCGCGGAGGAGACCACACTTCGTTCAACCACGAGGGGTTTGCCGCGGTGCGGCTAACCGAGTGGCGGGAGGACTACAACCATCAGCACCAGAACGTTGTCCGCCCCGCGGCAGGTTCAAATGACGCCGTGCTCGGCGACGTGCTGGAGTTTGTAGATTTCAACTACGTGGCAAAGGTTGCCCGGCTCAACGCCGCGGTTCTGGCCACGCTGGCAGCCTCTCCCGGCGAGCCAACGAAGGTCGCGATCGATACCCAGAAGCTCGAAAACGGCACGACGCTGCGATGGGAATCGGCTCCTGGAGCCGTGTCGCATTACGAAGTTCTATGGCGCGAAACGACGGCGCCGGACTGGGAGTATGCGCAGGAAATAGCTCCGCAGGCTGGTGGCGGAGTGATCACCATGACTTTGCCCGTATCGAAAGACAACGTGGTCTTTGGTGTCCGGGCCGTGGATGCTTTCGGCCATCGAAGCCTCGCCGTTGTTCCGTAGCAAGCTGCGACGCCGTGCTCATCAATGACACACGCATGCTTCACGATTTACCCTTAGAACACTTATGGCACGCATTGGGCCAATGCCTTTTGCTTTCCCCGACTTCAACGGAGCCACCCGGCGCCTGGTACTGGTGAACCTGGGAGCCTTCTTCGCCCTGTTAGTCGCCGACATGGCGTTCCGGTCGACGGCCGGAGCATTCGCGGCCCACATGGAACTCACCCCGAGCCTGTTTCTGCGCGGCGAGCTATGGCAGCCCTTTACCTACAGCTTTATTCATCCTTCTCTCGTTGGGACCCTGTTTGAGCTCCTGTCGCTTTGGTTTCTGGCCAGCTTTCTCGAGACGGCGCGAAGCGACAGTTGGGTGACCAGCCTCTACGCGGTGTCGGTCCTGGGCACGGCACTGGCCGCAGTGGCCATCTATGTTGTGGCCGACCGGATGGGCTACCCGGTCGAGCAGTCCTCGCTATACGGGTGCATGGGCGGGATCTTCGGGCTACTGATCGCCATTGGCGTGCTCTACGGTGACACCCAGTTTCTGCTCTTTTTCGCAATCGGCATCAAGGCCCGCTACATGGCCGCCATCTATGCCCTCATCACGTTTGCCATGCTGTTCGGGCAAAGCAAGATGTATGCCTTTGCGCAGCTGGGCGGCGCTCTCGCGGGGCTCATCTACATCCGTATGGCGCCGCGGCGCGGGGTTTCGTTCGCTGTGAGCGAGAGCTGGTACGGGTTGCGTAACCAGTACTACCGCTGGAAACGCCGCCGCGCAGGCCGCAAGTTCGAGGTCTACATGCGCAAGCAGGGGCGCACGGTGAAGTTCGATGGCCGGGGCCGGCAGATCGACGACGATCCCAACGACAAGAGCCGCTGGAACTGATCATCGGCTCGAGTGGGCACCGGTGCGGTTCGACACCCTCCGGGAAGTTTGCGGCCGCCCCGATCACGTCGAGCAGCGGGGTGGGTCCGCTACAATCCTTCCTGAAATGAATACCAAGATTGCCTTTCTTTTTCCCGGGCAGGGTTCGCAGACAGTCGGCATGGGGCGCGGGCTCGCAGAACACTACCCGGTTGCGGCCGACACGTTTGCGGAGGCCGACGAGGCGTTGGGGCTTGCGATCTCGAAGCTGTGTTTTGAGGGTCCGGAAGACGAGTTACGGCTGACCGAAAACACCCAGCCGGCCATCATGACAGTAAGCGTAGCCGCCGGGCGGGTTCTCGCCGCGCACGGAGTGCAACCGGCCATGGCCGCGGGACATTCGCTCGGGGAGTGGTCGGCGCACGTGGCGGCGGGAACGCTGAGCTTTGCCGATGCAGTGCGGGCGGTGAAGGCGCGCGGGCGGGCGATGCAGCAGGCGGTGCCGGCAGGCCAGGGGGCCATGGCGGCGATACTGCAGCTCGACGCTGTCCAGGTGGCCGTGGCCTGCGCGGAAGCGGCCGCAGAAACGGGGCTCACAGTTGCCGCGGCCAACCTGAATTCGCCGGGGCAGACGGTCATCTCCGGCGCGGCGGCTGCCGTGGAAAGAGCTGCGGCGCTGGCCAAGGCAAAAGGGGCGCGCCGGGCCGTCATGCTTCCAGTGAGCGCACCCTTCCACTGCGCTCTGATGCAGCCGGCGCAGGAGGAAGTCGCGCGGGTCCTGGCCGGGCTCACACTGGCAGACCCGGGGATCCCAGTGGCGGCGAACGCCACGGGAGGAATGGTGACCAAGGCCGATGGCGCCCGAGAAGCTCTCATTCGCCAAGTGACCGGCACGGTGCGGTGGGTGGATTGCGTACAGGCTCTGACGGGGGCCGGGGCTCAGGTCTTTGTCGAGGTCGGACCGGGCAAAGTTCTGACCGGGCTCATGAAACAGATCGATCCTGCGCAAAAAGCGCTGAACGCCGAGGACCCGGCGAGCCTGGAGAAGACGCTCAGCGAGTTGGAAGCCCTCAAATCAGCGACGCCGGCGGGCTAATCGGCTTAGACAGCTTTTCTACGGCCCCAGATACAGTTCGACCGGCGAGAAGCCGAGCTGTTTGGTCTTGGGATCGTAGTTGAGGAAGAGAGCCTTGCTCTTGAGGTCGTTGATGCGAATCCCCACCAGCAACACGTTGCCGGCCATGCGCGCGGCGACGATCTTGTGGCTCTTGACAGCCCCGTACTCATTCTGCGAGCTGTTCGGACTCCAGTCCTGCTGGAAGCGGTTGAAGTCGTAGGCGCCCAATTTTTCAGGGTGCTTCTGCCAGTCGGGATCGTGGTTCCAGACTCCGTAGGCCGCATTAAGGTCGCCGCGCTCCACGTCCTTCAGAAAGGTGTTGATGGTGGTCTGCGCCCGGAAGTGGGTGTACCAGTTCCATGGCCAATCCACGGGGCGACCAGCCACAAACCAGGAGCCCACGAACAGCACCACGAGCGTACCTACGCAGATCCACAGCACTTCGCGCTGGCGGCGGTCGCGGACTGCGTCGAATTTCGGTGCATCCAGCAGGGTCATGGGTCGAGCTCCTCAGTGGATAGGATAAAGGCAGGGACCAGGAGCAAGGGACTAGGGACTAGGGACTACAAAAACCGGATCCGTGCAAGATGCCGGCCCTATCGATTCTCATACTATTCCCCTTTGGTTAGACACCGGGTGCTGGTCAGTTGTTCCCGTTTCTAGTCCCTGGTCCCTAGTCCCTAGTCCCTGTCTCATCATTCTTCGCGACTGTAGGTGGTGCGGTTTTTTTCACCCTGGCGTTCGAGGGCCAGCTCGATGAGGCGGGTGATGAGGTCCTTGTACGGGATGCCGGTCGCTTCCCACAGCTTGGGGTACATGCTGATCTGAGTGAAACCGGGCAGAGTGTTGACCTCATTGAGGAAGATACGCCGCTTGCCGTCGGGCTCCATGAGGAAGTCCACGCGGGCCAGGCCGGCCAGGTCGCAGGCACGAAACGCCGCTACCGCCATGTCGCGGATCTGCTTTGATTCGGCCCGGCTCAATCGTGCGGGAATGACAGGCACCGAGCCTTCGGAAAGATACTTGGCCTCGTAGTCGTAGAACTCCTTGCCGGGGATGATCTCGCCCACCACGCTGGCCTTGGGATCGTCGTTGCCGAGCACGCCGACTTCGAGTTCGCGGGCCTTTGCTTTCGTGCCGCCCACTCCCTGCTCGACGATCAGTTTGCGATCGTACCGTGCGGCCAGATCGAGCGCCGGTCCGAGCTCGCTGCGGTCGTGGGCTTTGCTGATGCCCACCGACGAGCCGAGGTTCGCCGGTTTCACGAACATCGGGTATTTGAGCGCACCTTCGACCCGGGCGACTGCCTTGCGGGGGGACTTTTCCCAATCGCTGCGAAGCAAAGTGACATGCTTCACGATGGGCAGGCCGGCCTGGGCGAAGAGCCGTTTCATCACGTCCTTGTCCATTCCTGCGGATGAGCCGAGCACTCCGGAGCCGACGTAAGCGATGCCGGCCAGTTCAAACAAACCCTGGATGGTGCCGTCCTCGCCGAAGGTTCCATGCAGCACCGGAAAAACCACGTCGAGAGAGGACTGGCCGTCCAGGCCTTGCTTCCCGCTGACCACTAGGGCGCCTTCTGCCGGTTCAGGCGCAAACAGCGTCGGGATGCCTTCGTGCAGAAGCTTCGCGCCCGGGGTGGCTTCGGGGTCGCCAGCGCGCAACCGGCGCGCTACCGCGCTGCTGCTGTCGCCCTCGAGCAGGTTTGTGGCCTCGCCAGCAGCCAGCCAGTGGCCCTCCTTAGTGATGCCAATGGGAACCACGTCGAACTTGCTGCGATCGATTGCCTTGAGGATCGAAGCGGCGGATAACAGCGAGACTTCGTGCTCGCCGCTACGCCCGCCAAACAGTACACCTACGCGAAGCTTCCTGGCCATATTTCTATTTCACCATCCCACGGCGGTACACACCCGGCGCGCATGGACAAATGAACCATTCAAAGCTACGCTGGGGTTCTGCATTTCACACGCATCGGGGGAAGGATGAATCATCCCGTAGTTCACTTCGAAATCGGCTGCAAGGACAAGGCCGCCACGAGCGCCTTCTATGCGAGCGCCTTTGGCTGGACCATCGACGCTGGCCCGATGGGAGCCATCCAGACCGGATCGGGCGACGGAATCCAGGGCCATATCGCGGCCCTGGGCCATGAACCGCATCAGTTCACGCATTTCTATGTGCAAACCGATGATGTGGCCCAGACGCTGGCTCAGATCGAGGGATTGGGGGGAAAAACGATCGTGCCGCCGATGGCCATTCCTGGCGGGACGTTTGCCTGGTTCGCGGACCCGGAGGGCAATGTGGTGGGCTTGTGGAAGCCGGCCTGAGCGTAAAACCAGCAACCGGTTGCTATCGTTCGAGCGACATCACAGGATCTTCTTTCCGAAGGCCGAGCATGCCAGTTCGACGGCCAGGTCGGCGGTACGGTTGTGCTCGTCGATCACCGGGTTGACTTCGACGATCTCGAAGCTGAGCAGGCGGCCATGGTCGGCGAGGATCTCCATGGCCAGGTGGGCTTCGCGGTAGGTGGCGCCGCCGCGCACTGGGGTGCCCACTCCGGGGGCGTCTTCGGGGTCGATCCAATCCATGTCGAGAGAAACGTGATAGCCGGCCGTTCCGCGCCCGGCGGCGCGCAGGGCTTCTTCCATCACCGCGCGCATGCCCCGCTCGTCGATGTCGCGCATGGTATAGACCTCGGCGATGCCGGCGCGGCGGATGTTCTCGCGTTCGGCGGCGTCGATGTCGCGAATGCCGATCAGGACTGTGTTTTCGGGGCTGATTTTGGGTGCGTAGCCGTAGAGGTTGCCGAGTTCTTCCGGGCCCAGGCCGAGCAGCGCCGCCAGAGGCATGCCATGCACATTGCCGGAGGGCGAGGTCTCCGGCGTGTTGATGTCGGAGTGGGCGTCGATCCAAAGGACCCCGATCTTCTGTCCCTGGCGGCGGTAGAACTCGGCCACTCCGGAGATGGATCCGGCGGCCAGGGAGTGATCGCCGCCCAGCAGCAGCGGCGTCATGCCCTCTTCGAGAGTCTTGACGACCGCATCTGCGGTGCGGCTGCAGGTTTCCGCGATCGGCTTCAGGTAGCGTGCCCGGTCGCTGCCGGAGGTCAGAGTTTCCGCGACCTCGACACGGATATTGCCTCCGTCGGTTACCCGGTGGCCCAGGGCCTCGAGACGGGCCTCCAGTCCGGCGACCCGCATCGCGGAAGGGCCCATATCCACACCGCGGCGGCTGGCGCCCATATCCAGGGGAACGCCGATCACGCGGATGCGGCGGGGTGGGAGTGCCTGGGTGCCGCTGTGAAGCGACCCGGCGCCGGGGTTGGGCCTTCGATCGATTTTCTTCATAACCAGCTCGGGCGATGAGGTTTTGCAAGGTCCCTCATGCGCCCCAAGCATTGTAAAGAACCGGGAGGAAGTCGCGCCGCCACGGAAAGAAACGGTCGTGCTCCAAATTGTCGCCTTGATCACACCAATTGGTGAGTGTCAGTTCCCTTCATGGGCGCATATCATGGTAGCCACTGAACACCTTTACGGCTCTGTGCGCTGTCATTGCGGGGATTCGGCCCCGCTCGGGGGTTCCATGCCCGAGTGATTCAATTTTCGCTTGCGCCGATAAAGGAATACGAGGTCCGGACAGACTCGGAACACCAGGACCGGTTGATCGTTTCGATGAAGAAGTTGAGCTTAGCAGTGGTCATCGTTCTTGCTTGTGTCGCTGCCGCCGCAGAGGCAGAAACGGGAACGCTCACCACGCTGGCCGCAATTCACGCGCTCAGCAACGCTGAGGCCAGCCGGCACCTGCCGGTAGAGTTTGAGGCGACCGTCACTTATTACCGTGACTACGAGCGGACGCTCTTCGTCCAGGATGGCGACGCCGCCATCTACATACGTGCGACTACCGGCCTTAAGCTCAGGCCCGGCGATCGTATTCGCGTGTGGGGAACGACCGCCGATAGCTTTCGACCGATTATCGGGAACAGCAGCATCGAACGGCTTGGCCACGATGAAATGCCCAAGGCCGTCAGCGCGGACTTCAAAGACCTGATGCAGGCCCGCTACGACTGCAGGCTGGTGACCGTGCGGGCCCTGGTTCGCACGGCCGATGTGGCCAACTTCTCGCGCAGCAATTCGCGGTTGCAGATGCTGGCCGACGGGGGCGCAATCGAGGCAACACTGGACAGTAACGATGGCGAGGCGCTGAAGGGTCTGCTTGACGCCGAGGTCGAGGTGACCGGAGTGGCGTCGGGCAGGTTCGACGGCAAGATGCAGCAGACCGGGGTTCTGCTTCACATCACCTCTCTGGCAAACATCAAGGTGCTCCAACATGCCCAATCAAGCCCATGGTCGCTTCCGGTCACGCCGATGGATCAGATTCTGTATGACTATCACGTGATCTCCCGGACGCCGCGGGTGCGGGTGCAGGGGACAATCACCTACTATCAACCAGGCTCGGCGGTGGTGCTGCAAAACGGATCCAAAAGCCTGTGGATCGTGACCGAGGGCCGCAACGATCTGCGCCTTGGGGATGTGGCGGACGCTACGGGAATACCTGACGTCCACGACGGGTTCCTGACGCTCACCCAAGCCACGGTGCAGGACACCGGGGTTCAGGAACCTGTAACCCCTCACGAATCAAACTGGAGCGAACTCACCCAGAGCCACCACCTGTTCGACCTGGTTTCGATCCAGGGCAAGGTCGTGGCCGCTGTTCGTGAAGCCGCGCAGGATGAATACGTCTTGCTCGCCGATGACCACCTGTTCTCCGCAATCGTCAGGCACCCGGCGGCGACTTACAGTTCTCTGGCCCCGCCTTCGCTGCCGCCCATGAAACAGGTTCCCACAGGGTCGACCATTCACGTGACAGGGGTGTGCATCCTGGAGGATTCGAATCCCTTTGATGCCAATGTGCCATTCAGCGTAATGATGCGGTCCTATGAGGACATCGAAGTGATCGCGCGGCCTTCGTGGCTGTCGGTACGCAACCTGACACGCCTCATCAGCGTGCTGCTGGTAATCATGCTGGCGGTGAGCACGTGGGGCTGGACGCTGCGGCGCAAGGTTCGCCGGCAGACCGCCGTGCTGGCCGCTCGGGCCGAGGCCGAAGCTGAGGCGGAGCGGCAGAACGCACGTCTGCAGCAGCAGCGCAGCCGGATTCTCGAGGACATCAACGGATCGCGTCCCCTGGTTGAGGTGTTGGAGGAGATTCTCGACTTTGTGTCGTTCCAATTGCACGGCGCACCCTGCTGGTGCGAGATTGCGGATGGAGCGCGCCTGGGAAGCCACGGAGCAGATACCCGGGGCGCGGAGATTGTCGAAGAGGCCATTCCAGCGCGAACCGGACCGCCGCTGGGAACGATCTTCGCGGCAGTGTACCCGCACACGCCGGTGGAGATTGAGAAAGAGGCCTTCTTTACAGGATCGCGACTGGCGACGCTGGCGATCGAGAACCGCCGCCTTTATTCCGACCTTGTGCATCGTTCGGAGTTCGACCAGTTGACCGACATCCACAACCGGTTTTCCCTGGACAAGCAGATGGAAGCCCAGATCGCCCGGGCGCGCGAGAACGCCACCATTTTTGGCCTCATTTACGTAGATCTGGACGAATTCAAACAGGTCAACGACCAGTACGGGCACCGGGTGGGCGATTTATATCTGCAGGAAGCATCGCGGCGCATGAAACGTCAGCTTCGATCCGCGGATCTTCTGGCGCGGATCGGTGGCGACGAATTCGCGGTGCTTCTCCCGCAGGTACACAACCGCTCGGAGGTGGAGGAGATCGCTCTTCGCCTGGATAATTGTTTCGCCGCACCCTACAGGGTTGAGGGCTGTGTGATTCACGGCTCCGCGAGCATCGGCATCGCACTCTACCCCGACGACGGGTCCACCAAGGACAGCCTGCTGAGCGCCGCCGATGCGGCGATGTATGTCACCAAGCATATAAAGCAGGCCGAGGGAGAAACCGCCGAGGCAACCGAAAACCCAACGATCGCTCGCCGCGCCGACGATCGAGGCTGACGGAACTGTGGCGGGAGTGCAATCTCGGGGACTGGTCCGCGGCGTGTCGTGAGGCGATGAAGCCAGCCAGATCGATCCCTCGATAGCCTCCCATAGTCAACGCACGTGCAGTTGGGAGATCAGGACCTTCCCCTTGACGATCTCGGCGCGGCGCCAGCTGCTTTTGTCGTTCAAAGCCACCCAGCGGCGCTCCTCGGCGCGATAGTGCCAATCCTTGTCGAGTTGGAAATAGATCAGCAGGCCGCTCGACTCCAGCACATTGAGAATGCTGTTGTCGTGCGAGTTCTTCTCGTCGAAGTCGGTGGTCGCGCTCTGGCCCATCTCGGAGTAGATTTCATTCAATTCGAAGAGCAGGCCGTTGACGCAGTCTTCCATGGGCTCGACCTTGAGACCGATGCGATGCGCCTCGCGCAGCGTAATAGGGTAGTTGTGCGAGGGGTATCCGGAGTTGAGGATGTTGGAGATCTCGCGCGCCCGCTCCTGGTCTTTCATGTGGTAGGAGAGGATTTCTTCGCAGATGCGGGTAGAGAGGGCGCTGGAGCGGTCGACGGCGCCGATCACAAGCGGGTGCACATATGGGAAGAGGGCTTCGTAGGGGTTCTTGGTTGAATCCCTGGCCTGTTCGGTCCACAGGCGGATCACGCGCAGGAGTTCATCGTTGCTGACGCTCACTCGGTCGTTATCGCGGTCGATCGGCGAGAGGTCGTGGGTCAGCGAGGTGTCGACTGCCGAGAGATGGGCGAGAGGCCCCATGATGATGCGGTCCGCGCCCAGTGCGAGCATGGTGGCGGCCGACTGGCATTCGAGGGGCGCGAGCACGGTCAAATGCTTGACGTAGCGGCGCAGCAGGTTGACCATGCGCAGCGCCGCCTGGCCCGAACCGCCATCGGACTTGATAAACAGGGAAAGGCGCTCCAGCATGCCGGTCGAGCGCACCAGCGCGTAGAGCCCGGCGACATCATTCTGGCAGATGGCGCCCTTGGTGGAATTCCAATAGGTGAAGACGGGCTCGCCCAGAGCGGCGGAGAGCCGCTCGATGACCGGCTGGGTGCGCTCCATGAGAATGGGCGGCTTGGCAACCTCGCGATCGCGGGTAGGGGACGGTACCACTGATTTTTTAGGCATGCGAAGTCAGGGTCAAGATTTGGGCTGGCTTGGTCTTATCTTAGCAAAGGATCGATCGGGGAAGTGGCCCTTTGCCGGCCTCCTTGCGGATTGTCAATGTGGGCAGTCGGAGCCCGTGTAACGATAGCCGGTGACGTATTCTTCGGATGTGACACGATGCGAATGAAGAGCTGGGTTTTTGCGGGCGCCGTCGCAGCCTTGTTGCTGATGAGTGGCGTTGCTCCAAGCGCCGATGCCAAGCACGCCCCCAAACCGCAGCGCCTCAAGTTGAGGAAGGACATGGGAGCGTTCGGCGGGAACTACATGGCCCCCAAAAAGCAACAACCGCCGACCGGGTACTATCGCAATTCCCTCACCGGACAGATGGTGTACGGAACGCCGACGCCGACACCGACGCCGAAGCCGAAGCCGAAGCATTAGACGAACGGCCGATTCGGCCTCGAAATCAGACAGAAACAATCAAGGCCCGGGTTAAGCCCGGGCTTTTCTGTTTTCACATTTCGGCCGGCCCGATGCGCCGTGATTGATCAAGCTCTATCGACATGGCGTTCCGGACGCAGATGCCCCCTTATGACTTCAGGCCAGCAACATTTTTTGAGACGATTCGGATCAGTCCGTCGCTATTGAGGGTTGAGTACGCATGTACTCGGTGCACCAGGATTCGGTCGCTCTGGTTGCTGTCCATCACAACCATTACTGATTGAGCGGGGCACCACAGCGAAGGAGACAAAGCAATGCGAATCCGCCTGTCGATGTCCGTAACCCTGATGACCCTCGCCTGCACCGCATCCGCCGCCAGCGCCCAAGCGCCGCCGAGCGCCGATACGTTCGTGAGCAGCAATGCACCCGCAAAGAACTTCGGTTCGCAACCCCTCCTCGCAGTGCAGTCCGGCACCTCGAGCTACATCCGGTTCAACCTGGCAGGCTTGCCTTCCGGCGCAAAGGTGAGCACAGCCACGGTGCGGCTGTTTGTCGACGCCGTCTCTCAGGCCGGCAGCTTTGATGTCTACGAGATTGACCAGCCCTGGACTGAAAACTCACTGACCTTCAACACCGCGCCTTCCCCAGGCGTCTCGGCGACCGGGGGCAAGCCGGTGACTGTGTCGAAGTCGAGCTTGAATCAGTTCGTGCTGGTGGATATCACTCCGCTCGTGCAGGGCTGGCTCAGCGGCACGGTGCCGAACAATGGCATCGCGATCGCCCTTATTGGCGGCGCTGGCAGTTTCGGTTTCGACAGCAAAGAATCGGAATATACGAGCCATGAGCCGGAGTTGGATGTGACGTTCTCTGCTGTCGCCGGACCCGCCGGGGCGCAGGGGCCGCAAGGTTCAACCGGTCCTCAGGGACCTCAGGGGCCAGCCGGACCGCAGGGCGTGCCAGGTTTGACCGGCCCGCAAGGTTCCTCGGGGCCGATTGGACCTCCCGGGCCGCAGGGATCTACAGGGCCTGCCGGAACTCCGGGCTTGTCGGGAGTGAACCAGGTTCTGTACACCGCGACGGTCAGTAGCGGCTTTTCCGGACAATATACAACTGTCTATTGCCCGGCCGGACAGGTGGTCATCTCGGGCGGTTGCGATGCCGCATTCGGGTACTCCGCCTCGGTGCCTTATATCCCCCCTACGATAATGAAATCGACGCCATCGGGCAATTCGTATGTGTGCCTCTTCAGCGGCGGCAGCGGAATTAATATGCCTGTCGCGGCCGTCGCCGTTTGTGCCAACGCGCAGTAACGACGCTGGTGAAAAAACGGATCGGAAAGAAAGAAAGGCCCGGCTTGCGCCGGGCCTTTGTTGATCACTGACAACTGACCACTGACAACTGTCGTTACTCGGCGGCCATCTCTTCCGCTTCGCCTTCCTGGCGCATGAGCTCCAGTTCGCGCTCGGCGGCTTCGATTTCGGCCGAAACTTCCTGCTGGACGCGGGCTGCCGCTTCTTCCAACTCAGGGCTGAGTTGGACGTTGCGGTAGTATTCGAGGCCCGTGCCGGCGGGGATGAGGCGGCCGACGATCACGTTTTCCTTGAGGCCGCGCAGGTTGTCGATGGCTCCGTTGATGCTGGCTTCGGTCAGCACGCGGGTCGTCTCCTGGAAGCTGGCCGCGGAGATGAAGCTGTCGGTCGAGAGCGAGGCCTTGGTGATGCCCAGCAGCAGCGGACGTCCGGTGGCCGGACGGCCTCCGTGCGCCTGCACCCGATCGTTCTCTTCGCGGAAGCGGAACCGGTCGACCTGCTGTTCGAGCAGGAAGTTCGAATCGGCCACTTCGTCGATACGTACCCAACGCAGCATCTGGCGGACGATCACCTCGATGTGCTTGTCGGAGATGGCCACGCCCTGCAGGCGATACACTTCCTGGATTTCGTTCACCAGGTATCCCTGCAGTTCCTTCTCGCCGAGGACGTCGAGGATGTCGTGCGGGTTGAGCGGTCCATCCATGAGAGGATCGCCGGCCCGCAGACGCTCGCCTTCCTGAACGTTGACGTGGATGCCGCGCGGCACCGAGTATTCTTTCTCCTCGCCGTTGTCCGACGTGATGTAGATCTTGCGCTGGCCCTTCTGCACTTCGCCAAAGCGGACCACACCATCGATCTCGCTGATGATGGCCGTCTCGCGCGGCTTGCGGGCTTCGAACAGTTCCACAACACGGGGCAGACCGCCGGTGATGTCCTTGGTACGGGTGCTCTCCTTGGGAATCTTGGCGAGCACATCCCCCGGACCCACGTCCTCACCGTCCTGGATCATGAGGTGAGCGCCGCGGGGCAGCAGATACCGCTTGTGAGCCTTGGCATTCTTGACCACGAAGGCAGGCTGGCGCTTCTCATCGGGAGAGTCGGCAACGACCCAGCGCGACAGGCCGGTAACTTCGTCGACTTCTTCGTTGAGGGTGATGCCTTCCTGCAGGTCCTTGAACTGCACGGTCCCGCCGATTTCGGTGAGGATCGAGTAGGTGTAAGGATCCCACTCGGCAAGCAACTGGCCGAGCTTCACTGCTTCGCCATCCTTCACGCGCAGGCGAGCGCCGTAGACCACCTGGTAACGTTCCTTTTCGCGGCCACGGTCGTCCACGATCGCAACCGATCCGGAGCGGTTCATCGCCACCAGCGCGCCGTCCTTGCTCTCGACGGTGTTGAGGTTGATGAAGCGCACCGAGCCATTGTTCTTGGCATCGAGGCGCGACTGGTCGGCCACGCGGCTGGCGGTTCCACCCACGTGGAAGGTACGCATGGTGAGCTGCGTGCCCGGTTCGCCGATGGACTGCGCGGCGATGACGCCGACGGTTTCGCCCAGTTCAACCATGCGGCCGGAGCCGAGGTTGCGTCCGTAGCAGAGCGCGCAGACGCCGCGACGCGATTCGCAGGTGAGTACGGAGCGGATCTTGACCTTCTCCACGCCGGCACCCTGAATGGCCGAAGCAATGTCTTCGTCGATCTGCTGGTTCACTTCGACTACCACGTTGCCGTCGTAGTCCTTGATGCGCTCCAGCGAGACGCGGCCGATGATGCGGTCGCGCAACGGTTCGATGATCTCGCCGGACTCAACGATCGAGCCGACATAGATGCCTTCCACCGTGCCGCAGTCGCGCTCGGTTACAATCACGTCCTGCGCCACGTCGACGAGGCGGCGGGTCAGGTAGCCCGAGTCGGCGGTCTTGAGCGCCGTATCGGCCAGGCCCTTGCGCGCGCCGTGCGTCGAGATGAAGTACTCGAGCACCGTGAGCCCTTCGCGGAAGTTCGCGGTGATGGGCGTCTCGATGACTTCGCCCGAGGGCTTGGCCATCAGTCCGCGCATGCCCGAGAGCTGGCGAATCTGCTGCTTCGAACCTCTGGCGCCGGAGTCGGCCATGATGTAGATCGGGTTCATGGCGCCTTCTTCATCAGCGCGCTTCATGTTGCCGAACATCTCGTCGGCCACCTTGTCGGTAACCGCCGACCACATCTGGATGACCTTGTTGGAGCGCTCGCCGTTGGTGATGGCGCCGTCCATGTACTGCTTCTGGACTTCGATCACTTTGCGGTCCGCCTCTTCAACGACGGTGTACTTGCTGGCCGGGATGACCATGTCATCGAGGCCGACCGACAGACCCGAACGCGTGGCAAACTGGAAGCCCAGTTCCTTGATGCGGTCGAGCATACGCACAGTGACTTCGAGGCCCAGGTTCTGGTTACAGTAATTGACCAGCTGGCCGATGCCCTTCTTCTTGAGCAGGCCGTTGATGAACGGCATGCCCGCGGGCAAGGCGTCGTTCAGGATCACGCGGCCCACGGTGGTGGAGATGTACTCCTTATTGAAGTCGACCGGCTCGGTGTGAGTCAGATCCTGGTCGTCGTAGGCCGTGGTCATGTCGAGCACTTTGCCCGTGTAGCGCAGGCGGATCGGCGACAGGGTTTCGAGCTCCTTGGCTTCGACCGCCATCAGGACTTCTTCGACGTTGGCAAACACGCGGCCTTCGCCCTTGGCGCCCTTCTTGGCCTTGGTCAGGTAGTAAAGTCCAAGCACCATGTCCTGGGTGGGCACGGTGATGGGCTGGCCCGACGCCGGCGACAGAATGTTGTGCGAAGCGAGCATGAGCACGCTTGCTTCAATCTGCGCTTCAGGCGACAGCGGAATGTGCACCGCCATCTGGTCGCCGTCGAAGTCGGCGTTGAAGGCGGTGCAGACCAGGGGGTGAATCTTGATGGCCTTGCCTTCAACGAGCACGGGCTCGAAGGCCTGAATGCCCAAGCGGTGCAGCGTTGGGGCGCGGTTCAACAGTACCGGGTGGTCCTTGATGACCTCTTCAAGGATGTCCCAGACCACGGGCTCCTGCATCTCCACCATTTCCTTGGCTTGCTTGATGGTGGTGCAGTGGCCGGTCTGTTCCAGGCGGTGATAGATGAAGGGCTTGAACAGCTCGAGCGCCATCTTTTTAGGCAGGCCGCACTGGTGCAGCTTGAGCTCGGGGCCTACGACGATGACCGAACGGCCGGAGTAATCGACGCGCTTGCCAAGCAGGTTCTGGCGGAAGCGGCCCTGCTTGCCCTTGAGCGTGTCGGAGAGGGACTTGAGCGGGCGGTTGTTGGCGCCACGCAGCACGCGACCGCGGCGGCCGTTGTCAAACAGCGCATCGACGGCTTCCTGGAGCATGCGCTTTTCGTTGCGCACGATCACTTCAGGAGCGTGGAGGTCCATCAGCTTCTTCAACCGGTTGTTGCGGTTGATGACGCGGCGATAGAGATCGTTGAGATCCGATGTGGCGAAGCGGCCGCCGTCGAGGGGAACGAGGGGACGCAGCTCCGGAGGAATGACCGGCAGCACGTCGAGAATCATCCACTGCGGCTTGTTGGAGCTCTTGCGGAAAGCCTCGACGACCTTGAGGCGCTTGGCGTACTTGATCTTCTTCTGCGCTGAGGTTTCGGTCTTCATGCGCTCGCGCAGTTCGATGGCGAGTTCGTCGACCTGGACGCGCTTGAGCAGTTCCTTGATGGCTTCAGCGCCCATCATGGCCTTGAAGCCGGAGGGGCGGAATTGCTGGTCAAGTTCGCGGAACTTGTTTTCGTCCTTGATGATCTCGCGCTCGCGCACAGGCGCGTCGCCTGGATCGACGACGACATAGGACTCGAAGTAGAGAATGCTCTCCAGGTCGCGCAGCGAGATGTCGAGCAGGTGGCCAATGCGCGACGGAAGGCCCTTGAAGAACCACACGTGGGAGCAGGGCGAAGCCAGCTCGATGTGGCCCATGCGCTCGCGGCGGACCTTGCTTACGGTCACTTCCACGCCGCACTTGTCGCAGATGACGCCGCGGTGCTTCATGCGCTTGTACTTGCCGCACAGGCACTCCCAGTCGGTGACGGGTCCAAAGATGCGGGCGCAGAACAGGCCGTCCCGCTCCGGCTTGAAGGTGCGGTAGTTGATGGTTTCCGGCTTGGTTACCTCACCATGCGACCAGCTGCGGATCTTCTCCGGGGAAGCAAGCATGATGCGGATGGCGTCAAAGTCGGTGATCGGGCTGGTGAGCTCAAATGGGTTCGAACGGAACAAGGCGTCCCTCCTTGGCAGGCCTTTTGGACTGCCGCGGCTTTTCCCGGGATTCCTAGAGGATCCTTCCTTCCCGGGAAGCGGCGGTTACCGCTTTCAAAAAGGACCCTGAACGACAGCTTCTAGCTGCTAGCTCCTAGCTTCTAGCTCATCTTGCTAGCGCCCGGTGCCTCGACTTGGCACGAAGGAGCTAGCAGCTAGTGGCTAGAAGCTAGTAGCTGCTTTTAGTCGGCTACGGCAGCAACTTCGGGCGCGGGGGCCTTCTTAATAAGGTCAGCGCGCTTGATCAGTTCCACATCAAGGCAAAGCGACTGCAACTCACGAATGAGCACGTTGAACGATTCCGGCACGCCGGGCTCGATCGCCGCCTCGCCCTTGACGATGGCCTCGTAGATCTTGGTACGGCCATAGACATCGTCGGACTTGGCGGTGAGCAGTTCCTGCAGGATGTAGGCGGCGCCATATGCCTCGAGCGCCCACACTTCCATTTCGCCGAAGCGCTGTCCGCCGAACTGCGCCTTGCCGCCCAGCGGCTGCTGGGTGATAAGCGAGTACGGCCCGATGGAACGAGCGTGAATCTTGTCGTCCACCAGGTGGGACAGCTTGAGCATGTAAATGTAGCCAACGGTGACCGGCTGCTCGAACTGCTCACCGGTCATGCCGTCGTAGAGCATGGTTTTGCCGGAGCTGGGAAGGCCGGCCGCCGCAAGCAGCGACTTGATTTCACCTTCCTGTGCGCCGTCGAACACCGCGGTGCCGAACCAGATGCCGCGTTCCATGCCCGCAGCTACGCGCAGCAGCATTTCGTCATCGAGTTCTTCAAGCTGGCGCAACGTCGCGGTCCCGGCAAACTCTTTCCTCATCAGCTCGCGAGTGGCTTCGACATCACTGTTGGCGCGGACCATGGCGGCGATCCTCTTGCCCAGCCCGTGCGCGGCCCAACCGAGGTGGGTTTCGAGAATCTGACCCACGTTCATACGAGACGGAACGCCGAGGGGATTGAGAACAATTTCCACCGGTGTGCCGTCGGGAAGATACGGCATGTCTTCCTCGGGAAGAATGCGCGCGATCACGCCCTTGTTGCCGTGGCGGCCGGCCATCTTGTCGCCCACGCTCAGCTTGCGCTTCATGGCTACGTAGACCTTGACCAGCTTGATGACGCCGGGAGGCAGTTCGTCGCCCTTCTGCAGCTTGCCTATCTTCTCGTTGGTGATCTTGCGCAGGACTTCGATCTGGCGCGAAGTCATCTCCTCGATCTCATCGATCTGCTCGTTGACGCGGGGATCCTTGTCGTTGTAGCGGATGCGCTTGAGGTTCTTGGTGGAGATGCGCTCGATGGTCTCGCGATCGAGGATTGCACCCTTCGTGAGCAGGCGCTTGTTGGTGCGCTCGTCGTGCAGGTCGGCCAGAACTTCCTTGCCGCCCAGGATGGCTTCGAGACGCTTCAAACGCTCGTCGGTCAGAATTCGGATTTCGTCGCCGAGGTTCTTTTCGAGCTTGGCGACATATTCGGCTTCGATCAGCTTGGCGCGCTCATCCTTCTCCTGGCCCTTGCGGCTGAAGATGCGCACATCGACTACCGTTCCCTCGATACCGGGAGGGCAGGTGAGCGAGGCGTCGCGCACATCGCCGGCCTTTTCGCCGAAGATGGCACGCAGCAACTTCTCTTCCGGAGTCAACTGGGTTTCGCCCTTGGGCGTAACTTTGCCGACCAGGATGTCGCCGTGCTTGATCTGGGCGCCGATGCGGATGACTCCGCTCTCGTCCAGGTCGCGCAGCGCGTGCTCGGAGACGTTAGGAATGTCGCGGGTGATTTCTTCGGGCCCCAGCTTGGTGTCGCGGGCTTCGATTTCGAATTCCTCGATGTGCACAGAGGTGTAGTAATCCTCGCGCACCAGCTTTTCGCTGATGAGGATGGCGTCTTCGAAGTTATAACCGCGCCACGGCATGAAGGCGACGAGAACGTTGCGTCCCAGGGCCAGCTCGCCCTGCTCTGTGCAGGGACCGTCGGCGATGACCTGCCCCTTGACGACGCGGTCGCCCTCGCGGACAACCGGCTTCTGGTTGATGCAGGTGTTCTGGTTGGACCGCTTGAACT
>Ga0207095_10104_pt1 | contig 26156 bp, 23 predicted proteins | sample Alteio_BWMinHeat_88_FD_153529 | JGI IMG/M metagenome (GOLD analysis project Ga0207095, IMG submission 153529) | Enriched cells from forest soil in Barre Woods Harvard Forest LTER site, Petersham, Massachusetts, United States -... | ecosystem: Environmental > Terrestrial > Soil > Temperate forest >... | reverse complement strand
CCAGTCAAGACCGTGGTTGTCTTCCCGCCGGAGAAACGGTCACCTTTTCGTTGCTTGGAAAATATTGAATAGCCGGCATATCGAGCTGTCTTCCCTAGCTCCTCTTCAATTCGAAGGAGCTGGTTGTATTTTGCAATTCGCTCACTTCTTGAAAGGCTTCCAGTCTTGATTTGCCCGGCATTGATTGCAACAGCCAAATCAGCAATCGTGGTGTCTTCAGTTTCACCAGATCGATGTGAAATGATCGTGCCATAACCATGCCTTTTGGCCAGCTCAATGGTTTCTAAGGTTTCGGTGATCGTCCCAATTTGATTGAGCTTAATGAGGATGGCGTTAGCCACACCTTGCTCGATTCCTTGGTTTAAGCGAATGGGATTCGTCACAAAGAGATCGTCACCCACCAACTGGATTTTCCCCCCGAGCTTCTCGGTCAACGTTTTCCACCCATCCCAATCATCCTCAGATAATCCATCTTCGATGGAAAAAATCGGATAGCGCTTGATCCAAGCCTCATACTTATCGATGAGAACCGATGCAGCCACCGATTGCTTTTCAAACTGATACTTTCCGTTACGATAAAATTCAGAGGCAGCGACGTCCAGGGCCAAGGCCACTTGCTCACCTGGTTTGTAGCCTGCTTTTTCAATGGCTTCCATGAGGATTTCCAAGCTTGACTCATTGCTGGTTAAGTGTGGTGCAAATCCCCCTTCGTCTCCTACGCCAACAGCAAGCTTTCGATCGGTCAAAAGTTTTTTCAGGGCGTGAAAAATTTCTGCTCCCCAACGTAAGGCTTCACGAAAGGTTGGCGCTCCCACCGGTACAATCATGAACTCTTGAATCTCAAGACCGCTATCGGCGTGAGCCCCTCCATTGATGACATTCATCAGGGGGACAGGGAGAAGCGACGCACTGGTTCCCCCTAGGTATCGGTAAAGGGGGCTGTTCAAAGCACGCGCGGCGGCGTGGGCAATCGCCATGCTGACACCGAGAATGGCATTGGCCCCCAAATTCTTTTTTTGAGGAGTCCCATCAAGTTCGAGAAGAAGCTGATCGAGAGCGGCTTGGAAAAAGACATCCTTTCCTTCAAGTTTTGGAGCAATTTTTGTCTTAATGTTGTCAATGGCTTTTTGCACTGACTTTCCGCTGTATCGCTTTGGATCTTGATCGCGAATCTCCATGGCTTCATGGGTCCCCGTGGAAGCACCTGATGGGACCGCGGCACGCCCCATCACCCCACTCTCGAGGAAGACCTCGACTTCAACCGTTGGATTCCCACGTGAATCCAAAATTTCCCGACCTTGAATCCGTTTAATCGTGGAATCCATGCTTAACCCCTTTCCGTCATGGTTTCATTAATCTTTCGGATTGCTTGATTGTTCGGCCTCTCCGGAATTTCGAGGACTTCCACTTCCACCGTTTTTCTTCCAAAAGTAAGGATCAAACGATCCCCTTTGCTAACCGTGGTGGAAGGTTTGGCCACTCGATCCCCAATCTTTACGCATCCCTTTTCGCAAAATTCCTGCGCTAATGACCGGCGCTTGATGAGTCTTGACAACACAAGAAACTTATCCAGACGCAAAACGAAACCCTTTCGATATTACAGGATGAACCAACCCGAAAGCCGACGGAATTCACCCGAATCAGGTGTGGTGGAATAAAGGGCAAACAGCCATGGGAATTCCCGATTTGACGCAAAAACAAGCCGGTGCCCCTCGGGCTCACTTGTGGGAGACAAACTTTCGCCCCCTGCGGCAATCTTCTTCAGCGTGTGACTTTCAGGGATGTAGGTGTAGATTGCCGCCGGACCCCGTTCATTCTTGGCTTGAAAAAAGAGCTGACTTCCATCAGAGGACCAACTCAAGTTGTCGGGATTCGGCGGAAGGCCAGGGGTGAAATCCAAATTGGATCCATCGGCATTCATGATTCCAAGCGTCGGCGACCCAATGACAGGAGGAACTTGAAAAAAAGCGATGCTTTGTCCATAGGGAGAATACCGTGGAGAAAGATTGTTGCCGGTGTCTAAGATGCTGACCGGTTTTGTTCCATCGGGGCTCACCGTCATGATCGCATTGCTCTTATCACGGTGGGCCAGAAACAAGATCTTGTCTCCCGCAGGGGACCATGTGGCTTCAACCACATCGGAATCCACAGGAACAAGGCTCGAAACCCCAAGATTGAGATCAAAGATGCAAAGCGAATTCTTTTTGCCGTCAAAACCGGTAAAAAGCATTTTACGTCCATCCGGAAGAAACGCGAGGGGGGATGGAGCAAAAGAAGTGGAGTGAAAAACGATTCCATTCGGGGCTGGCAACGGGATAAAGCTGCCACTTTGATAGTTTAAGATTTCAATGTAAGTCCCTGCGGAATTCTTAAATTCAAGAGCCACGTAGTGGCCTGCCCCTCCAAAAGAGATTTTCTGGATTTCGTCCGGACCTGAATAATTAGCCACTTGTTTCACTTTGAGGGTTGGCACATCCACTTCGTACAGGCTCCAGATTTTCTTGAGTGAAAGGGTAAAACGCCAGGCGCCAGCAAAAACGGTTCGGCCATCAGGATTCCAAGCCACACTTCTCATCTCGCCAATCCCGGTTGGCACCTTCAAGAAATTCTCGTGCAGTGTTACGACCGTTTGTTCTATCTTGGGGTACTTGCTTAAGGATTTCACGTAATACGGGGAAAGGGAAATGGCTAAAACCGCAAGAATGCCAAGAAACAAAAGCCCTTTGATTAATTTCATGGCGGGTATTTCCCCTTTTTGCCATTCCCCCCCTGCAGGAAGAGACACTGGGAATGCCAATGAAAGCACAGGAGAGTTAAACGATGAGCCAGCAAAAACCCAATTTACATTTTGAGACCTTAGCCATACACGAAGGGCAAGCTCCCGATCCCGCAACCGGGGCCGTGATTGTCCCAATCTACCAAACCTCGACCTATGTTCAGGAAGAGCTTGGAAAGCACAAGGGATACGAATATTCGCGAACGGGGAATCCAACACGGAAAGCGCTTGAAGAATGTCTCGCTAGCCTTGAGGGAGGAAAGTTTGGATTGGCCTTTGGTTCAGGAATGGCGGCGGAATCAACCGTAATCAATCTCTTTTCTCAAGGGGATCACCTCCTCGTGAGTGATGATGTTTATGGCGGAACCTTCCGTTTATTCCAACGTGTTTTCACCCGTTATGGACTAACGTTTAGTTTCGTCGACGCGCGCGATACCAAGAACTTTGAGAAGGGATTGAAGAAAGAAACCAAAGGGATTTGGATCGAAACGCCAACCAATCCCTTGCTGAAAATTGTTGATTTGGAATGGGTGGCTCAATTTGCAAAAAAGAATAATCTCCTTTCGATTTGCGATAATACCTTTGGGACCCCCTTTTTCCAACAGCCGCTTCATTGGGGAATTGATGTCGTTGTTCATTCAACCACCAAGTATCTTGGGGGGCATAGCGACGTTGTGGGTGGTGCTGTGATTACGAATCGAACCGATCTTTTTGAAGCGTTGAAATTCCACCAGAATGCGGTTGGAGGGGTACCAGGTCCTTTTGATGCTTGGCTTGTTTTAAGAGGGCTGAAAACTTTGGCCCTGCGGATGGTCCAACATGAAAAAAATGCGAAAGCCATCGCGGAAATGCTTGCTCACGATTCTCGTGTGGAACGAGTCAATTATCCAGGACTTTCGAGCCATCCACAACACGCGCTCGCTAAGAAGCAAATGTCAGGGTTTAGTGGGATGATTTCATTTGACTTAAAAGGTGGATTGTCCGCTTCCCGTCTCTTATTGAAAAACACCCAGCTTTTTTCTTTAGCGGAATCACTGGGAGGCGTGGAGAGCTTGATCGAACATCCAGCCAGCATGACCCATGCAAGCCTTCCCCCGGAAGTTCGACAGCAACTGGGGATTGGAGATGGCCTAATCCGCCTCTCGGTTGGGATTGAGCATGAAGCAGACTTGGTGGCCGATTTAAAAAATGCCCTCGACAAAATCCGATAATCATGCTTTATCTCTTGTGTCTTTTTCTTACCCTTCATAGACCTACGCCTGTACTCGAACTCAAGATCGCTCCCGAAAAGCAAACCTTTGAAATGAAAGAAGCGATCAATTTGCTGGTTTCGCTTGAAAACAAAGGGAGCCTTGCTGCTGTTGTGGACAAGCGTTTTCTTCCTGGACCCGACGAATCGTTCGGCCAGGAAATCACACTTCTTGTGACCGGTCCCAAAGAACATCCGCTCCCTTACCTTGTCCTGTTCGAGCCTTCAACCCTCAATCCGGATGACCTTGAAATCCTCGGGCCACGACATTCCCTAACCCAGACTCTCACTTTATCTAATGCCTATGTTTTCGGAGAGGAAGGGACTTACCAGGTTCAAGCCATTTATGACACCACCCTCATCCAATCACCCGTCCCCTTTTGGCGTGGACGACTTGTTTCTCTCCCGATAACTTTTGAGGTTAGGAAATGAGAAAGTTTTCGTTTTTGTTCTTCTTGTTTTTTTTCTCATTGGCACTCGGGATGGCAGACCCGCTCCCATCCGATCTGGATCTCTTACTGAAAAAAATTGAAGAAGGAAATGTTCTTTTCCAAAATTATCAACAAAGCCTAAAGATCAAGAAATCGAGTTCGGCGTCCAATCAGCTTCCAGCGCTTCTTCAATCAAGACAAGAAGCAATCGGTTTAGCGATGAAGACCTATGGAATCTCCCCTTTTGACCAACCGGGATGGAGCGTGGAGGCTAGCCAATTCCGATCGGCCAATTGGTTTGTGGGCCCTTGGGGGCGCGGAATCTTGGGAAATCAAGCTTTTCAATCTCCAGCCTGGCTTGGTGCATCCTTAACGGCGCTCCGTTTCCAGTTTGATCATCTAAACCAGTGGCCCTATCTCTTGGAGGACCAACACCTGGCCTTGGCACTCACGTACCGATTCGTTCTTTCCAAAGCCGACGATCTGAAGCTTTCAACGGAAGAGCGGGCTCAATTCGAGGAACTCTCGAAGCGCCACGCCGATCTTTTGTCTCCCACACGCCTCGCAAATCTCCAGACCCAGCAATGGCCTAGAGTAACACCTCTCCCTTCGGAACCAGCCAAAACGGGAGCGCTCTTTTACACCCCACCCGCGTTACACGCCGAAGACCGTTTTCTCCGGGTAAGCTTAATGGCTGACAGTGGGCCTGTTTCAAAGGTTCCGATTCTCCTTGCCACCCCGAAAGAAGCAGGCTATTCACTTAGAGATTCTGTGACAACCAACGAAAAGGGAGAAGGGGTCTTCGATCTGGATGGAAGCGCGAATTCCATTCTTCTTGTCCCTTGCATCAAAGACGGCCCATTCCCCCATCGCTTAACGGTTCTTCCATCAGAAAATTCTGTACCTTCAGGAGGGCCTCCAAATTTTTCGAATCTCCCCACAGCTCTTGAACCAAAAACCGAACAAGTTTGGAGCGGCAACAATCTCCTGGACCGGGAAGGAAAAACTGTTTTGACCCTCGGCAATGAAGAGCGCCCCATTTTGGCGGGAAGTTCCACTTACCTCGTGACGCGAATTCCATCACGTCTTCCAGGCTCACGAGAAATTCGCCTGGCCACTCCGAATGGAACGTTAGCGTTCAGCATTTCGCTTGTGGTGGTTCGTGGAGAATTGAAGGAAAAAACATTGCATCGTGGAGATCACACGGATCTGATCATACAAGAATACGGAATTCCAAGGGCCGACGCGTGGATTGCTTTAGATGGTTCGCATCTAACGTTTGACGATGGAAGCTCAAGGAAAACCATGGAACTTGAAGAGAAAAAACCGGCCGCGGTGCCTGTGCACGCTGATGTCCCTGGCCATTTCAAGATCGGCTTTGGAATTCTTCACCCGTTGCGAGAAAAGGCCATCGCGAAACTTCTTGAACTTCGAGCGACGCTGGAGAAGGCTGAAACAAAGGCGTTGCTCGATCAAGCGGTGTGGGCTATCGAGCAGGGAGAAGTGGCACGCGCAGAAAGCTTTCTTGAAGAGCTACGTTATCAAATCTTGCTCCGCGAAGGCAAGGTACTTCCATTCAATGAGTTCTTCGGGAGCTCCGGGTTGGACATTCCTTAATCTCAAGCATTACTTTTTGGAAGAATCAGTCGGCGCGTTTGATCGCCGGGTGGACGGAACTTGACGACCCTTCAAAATCTCTGGACGGATCGGATTCATTTGTCGGCTTGATGGGGCGTTGTCGGGAGAAATAGTCTCTCTGTTCGGTGCATTGCCAGGAATGGGCCTGTTTGATGGCCCAGGGTTAAGGGGATTTCGCCGACCCCGCACAATATCAAGATGAGTTTTGTTCATTTGTTGACTCACGGCAGCGCTTCTCTTGTAAACTTCTGCAATTGATTGCTGACTATCCGCCGTCATTTCCCTTATGATTTGCTCAGGCTGGCTCGCATTCTCATCACTGTTTGATAAAGAGGTGCTTTCCGCCGGAGCAGACGTTGGTGACACGGGCTGGCTCGAGGTTGTGGCAGGAAGATTGCGAGGAGTATTTGGCTGAACTTCCTGCTTGGAGGGCTCCGGGTCGCGTGAAACGGATGCGGTATCTTTCAGTTTGAATGGAGATTGGAGCTCGATTCGATGACCAAAATTTCCTGCATAATAGGTCCCTCCGAAAAATGCGCCGCCAAGAGCCGCTGTACCCAGAATAGCTTTAGTTATTCTCCGCATGATCTTGTTTTTCTCCCGAATGGAAATTTGATTCTTTTCTTACTGAGTTTTCCTTCGAAGAGCCTCTTTGAGCTGAGCTACCGATGCCTGGTCCAGGGCCGTTTTCACCCTTTCATCCCCGGTCGAGCCACTTTGGTCCTCCAGTTGCCTTTGCGGTACTCTCGCATTTTCAAGTTCTCCCTGGCCGGAAGCTCTCACTTTCTCAGGATCGGTCATTGCCCAAGTAGCAACCTTGCTGAAAAGACCGCCAATCATCGCTCCCCCAACCTGGAGTGCGTCCCCAATCACCCGCGAAATTCGACGTTCTCCCGCAACTGCTCCTAAGATCCCCCCCAAAAATGCACCAACGGGACCGATGGCTCCTGCCATCTCCTGAGCACCAATCCTCATGCGTTTAAAGTAGTTCGGTGAGGTTGGTTCGGGATCATCGCCTCGGGGAAAAAGTGAAAACGCAGAAAATTGTCTGCGCATCCAGCGTGCTTGGTCAGCAGCATGCAGATCTGCCTTTTCGACTGCAGCCGCTTCGTTGCAACCATCGACAACACCAAATGGCAAGCTAAGCACTACTCCAGTAGCGAGACCAGCGACGGCCCCTTTCAATGCTCCCCCAATAACTTGTCGCCGGCTATAAACATTACCACTTGATTCTCCCACTCGGATCTGATTCATCATTAAAGCCTCCAGAAATTCTATCAGAATTCGTTAATTTACTCGTATCTGCTCAATTATACCCGCATTTTGTAATGAAATCTACCTCAAAACGGGGAAAAAACATTGCCTTTTTGTGAACATTTCGTCAGGAGAGAATTACGCGCGCTTATAGATTGAAAAGAAATGCTGCACTACCAACGCCTGGAGAAGGTCGCTCATAATGTGGAATGGTTTAAAAAGTTTCGCGGAAAACCGTTCTTTCCCGCATACCAGCCAGTCCCGCCTGCTACGGCTAATGCTCCAAGAGCAAGCCCTGTACGCACAACTTTACCCAAACTCATCTTTATTCATTCCTCCTCAAAGTTCTTTTCTAATAGTGGTAGCATTGACCGCTTTCATTGGGGGTCATTTCATTGAAGGGGTATCGAGTGCCCGAGCACTCGGGCCGAGACGCTCATAAAGCTCAGCTTTTAACTCATCTTTTGTGGCTTCATGAAGAGCCCTTAGTTGTAGGTATCGATTTTCTCGCACCGTTCTTTCACGGTAAGTTTTCATGAGGTCTGCGAGAGGAACTTCCCGAAGCGAGTGCACTCTCTCTTCTTGAGTCAAAGGACGTTCCCCGATCGGTCTCTGATCAAAAATCCTGATCGGAAACGTGCTTCCAGGATGAACCGTCTTCCCCGGATCGATCTTCGGTTCAACTTGAGTCGTCACACGACCTGGAGGAGGAAAAGCGAAATTCGGCGGTTCAGGACTAGGTGGCGCAGGGACCGCTTCTTGGCGGGGAGGAAACCGAACATAGGTTCGGGCCGGATCTCCCGCGGTTGGCAGCGGAGCCGCTTTCTTCTTGTCTTGGCCAGTGGAAGAAGTCGCTATCGTTCCATCCCCCCTCGTGGGCCTCGAGCCGGCTGCATAGCCAACGACTGCTGTGGCTGTTACGCCAACGGCAAGGGCACGAATCACGGTTCTAATCTTCACACGGTTTCTCCCCAGACGGTAGCACCGAGGACGGCGCCCGTCGCAAATTATTCAACTTATTGAAAGTATTTGTCATTCCTTGAACTTTGCTCACTCTTTATCACTCCTAGATTTTCAGCGAAGATAGTTCAATTATACCCGCATTTTGTAATGAAATCTACCTCAAAACGGGGAAAAAACATTGCCTTTTGGTGAACATTTCGTCAGGAGAGAATTACACGATCTTACAGATTGAAAAGAAATGCTGCACTACCAACGCCTGGAGAAGGTCGCTCATAATAATGAAGAGAACCAGGAATGTTTTCTCCAAGTGCCCCCCATAAGAAGTAAAGAGAACCCCAACCCCCTTCAGGCTGAGCCGCCTTAAAAAGGGTCTTGTCCATGTCATCCAGTTCTCCGATCGTCCCTCCACTCAGCATGCGAACAATCTCATCATCGAACTTTCGAATCACATTCAACGTTTGATCAACATGGCCATTTAAGTCGGTTCGATAACTCAGTGAACCGGTAACCACAAGCGCTAAGGGCTCTGGCCATTTTTGGGTTCCTCTCCGAACCGCAACTCCCCATTTTCGATGGGCCTCAGGGGACATCTGCGATAGCGATGTTGGAACCACCATCAGATTTCCCTCTGGAGACAAAAGGCTTAAGGGATGCCAGTGTCCTGGGTCAAGCCCCCACTCATCGGTGGCTTCAGCCCAAAGCCCGGTGGCTTCGGCTGCCTTCTCAATCGATTGAGCCAGTTGTGGTTCTCCATGCACCGACAACGCTGGGGCATCCTTCCCAAGCATTGAGGGATTCTCACTTCGGTTCACGAGAAACTTCCCTTTCGGCCTCCACTTGACGCTTGTGGAGATAAAACCTCGCACATCGCGAAGCTCTGACTTCACGGCCAGCAAGGCTCGAGAAAGCTTCTCTGTGCTTCCGTTTTGGGATCCCGCCGCCGTTCCTTCCGCTAAAAACAAGATCTTGCTAATCGGCATCGTAAGACTGGGTATTCCGCTGAATGTAAAATTTTCCTTGTCCCGGTGCGCGCTCTAGACGTGATCCATCACCAGGAGGGATTTGTGGAACGGCTTTTGAAATTGGCCAAGATGGAAATACAATTTGGAACCGATGGCTGGCGCGCAAAAATTGCTGACACGTACACCTTTGAAAACGTGCGTAAAGTTGCCCAAGCAACCGCAACATTCTGGAAGTCTGAAAAAAGAAAAAAACTTGAGTGCTACACCTGGAAGCCAGGAACTTATGCCTGCACCTATCGCCCACCTGAAAGAGGGTTAGTGGTCGGGTATGACGCCCGATTTCTTTCCGAAGATTTCGCCCTCGAAGTAGCCAAAGTTTTAGCAGCCAACGGAATCCCAGTTTTTCTCTCAAAGACGATCACACCGACCCCGGTCACTTCCTTCGCTATCACGGAACGGAACCTTTCGGGAGGGGTGATGATCACCGCAAGCCATAACCCGTATCGCTGGAACGGCTTTAAGATCAAAATGGAATTTGGGGGATCTTCCCTTCCAGCCATCACCGATGGGGTGGAAGAAGAACTCAAAAAAATGACACGAGAAAATATTTCTCCTCTGACAACACCCAAGGCCCCCATCGAAGAAATTGATCTCATCTCACCTTTTTTCGATGCCATCCGTAAAAAAGTCGATTTAGCGTCGATTGAAAAACAAGCCTACAAAATTATGGTCGATCCCCTTTATGGAACAAACGTGGGACTCTTCAAGCGTTTTCTTCCCAAGGCGAACGTCCACGAATTGCACGGATACCGAGATCCCCTTTTTGGAGGACTCAATCCTGAGCCGATTGATCTCAATCTTAGGGAACTGATGGCTTCTGTACCCAAAGAGGGGGCCGCGGTTGGCTTGGCTGTTGATGGAGATGGGGACCGAATTGGGGCTGTGGATGAAAATGGAAACTTCTTAAGCTCTCATGAGATTTTCTGCCTTCTCCTATGGCACTTGGTGAAACATCGAAAGTGGAGTGGCGGAGTGGCAAAAACGTTTTCGACCACGAATCGAGTGAAACTCTTAGCCGAACACTTCAAGCTTCCGTTTTATGAAACCCCCATTGGATTCAAGCACATCGCCAAGTTATTCTTAACCGAAGACATCTTGATTGGTGGTGAAGAATCAGGAGGAATCGGAATCAAGAACCACATCCCGGAGCGGGACAGTCTCTTGAATGCTTTGCTTCTTCTTGAATTGATGAGTGTGACCGGAAAAAAATTGGGAGAAATCCTTCAAGAGATCCATCAAACCATCGGGACCTTTTACACGGACCGCCTCGACATGGAGCTTTTGCCAACCCACAGACAACGCGTCTTAACTTGCTTACAACAAAACATTCCCGGTGAGATTGGTGGCCTGAAAGTTGAGGGGAGTTCCACACTTGACGGGGTGAAATATCTGCTGGAAGGGCATGCGTGGATGTTGTTCCGCCCATCAGGAACCGAACCCCTCATCCGTATTTATGCCGAAGCAAGAAACCGCGATGACGTGAAAAAAATGCTGGATCGCGGAAGAACCATTGTGGAAGAGGAAAGCCATGCTGGGGCGACAAAAGGTTAGAGCCCCTCGCGACAATACCCTGAACTGCAAGGCATGGCCCCAGGAAGCAGCGCTTCGGATGCTCATGAACAACCTCGATCCCGAGGTAGCGGAAAAACCTGAAGAGCTGATCGTGTATGGGGGAAGTGGAAAGGCCGCACGAAACTGGGAGTGCTTCCACAAAATTGTCGAAACCCTCAAACAGCTGAAAGACGACGAGACCCTGCTTATACAGTCCGGAAAACCGGTGGCTGTTTTCCCCACGCACAAAGGAGCTCCACGGGTCTTGATGGCCAATAGCCTCTTGGTTCCTGCATGGTCGACTTGGGAAAAGTTTCGCGAGCTTGAACGGATGGGACTTACGATGTTTGGCCAAATGACTGCAGGCTCCTGGATCTACATTGGAACGCAAGGAATCTTGCAAGGGACTTACGAGACCTTGGCGGAATGCGCCCGCCAGCATTTCGGCGGCACTTTGAAAGGCCGCTTTGTTTTGACTGCAGGGCTCGGAGGCATGGGTGGTGCTCAACCACTTGCGATCACGATGAACGGTGGCGTGGGCCTTGTAGCCGAAGTTGACCCAGAACGAATCAAGCGCCGCCTTGAGAAAAAATTCTTAGACCTCATGACCGATAGTCTCGACGAAGCACTTGCCCTTGTTTCGAACGCGGTCAAAGAAAAGAAGCCCCTTTCCATTGGTTTGCTTGGAAACGCAGCTGAGATTCTTCCTCAAATTTTGAAAAAGGGAATCATCCCCGATGTGGTCACCGATCAAACGAGTGCTCATGACGAGTTGAACGGCTATGTACCCGCGGGAATAACCTATTTTGAAGCATTAGAATTACGCGTAAAAAACCCGCAAGACTACATTCATCGATCCCTCTTGTCGATGGCACGCCATGTGGAAACCATGATCGCCTTCAAGGAACACGGATCGATCGTTTTTGATTACGGGAATAACATTCGCCAACAAGCCGAGAAAGGCGGAGTACAGAATGCTTTCAGTTTCCCAGGATTTGTGCCAGCGTTCATTCGCCCGTTGTTTTGTCTTGGAAAAGGGCCGTTTCGTTGGGTGGCCTTATCCGGAAATCCAAAAGACATTGCGGTGACAGACGACCTTGTGCTTAAACTCTTCCCCGATGATGAAGCCCTAGGGCGTTGGATTAAATTGGCAAGAGAAAAAGTGGAGTTCCAAGGGCTGCCTGCACGAATCTGCTGGCTTGGTTATGGGGATCGCGCAAAGTTTGGATTAGCGGTCAATGAAGCGGTGCGAGAGGGAAAGATCTCTGCGCCAATCGTGATTGGCCGCGATCATTTGGATGCTGGATCGGTCGCTTCGCCAAACCGCGAAACCGAAGGGATGAAAGATGGTTCGGATGCAATTGCCGATTGGCCAATCCTAAATGCGTTACTGAATACCGCCGCTGGAGCACATTGGGTTTCGGTCCATCATGGAGGTGGCGTTGGGATTGGTTACGCCATCCACGCCGGCATGGTGGTCGTAGCGGATGGAAGCAAAGACGCCGACGAACGTCTCCAACGGGTGCTAACGACTGACCCGGGACTCGGCGTTGTTCGCCACGCGGACGCCGGCTACGAAGAAGCGAAGAAAACCGCCAAGCTAAAAGGGATCGACATGCCGATGCTTCCCTGAACGAAGAGCCGCTAACCAAAGTGGGAAGAGGGAAAAAACAAGTCGTTTAGCTTAAAGTCGTGGCTTTAGAAGCCGATAAAATCTAGAGGTTATCGCATGGAAGTCAGCATCAATCAAGAAGAAACCTTCAACCTGATTCGTTATCGCCTCCCCGATCCTCAGGCGGATGTGGAACTTGAGGTCAAGGATTATCTGGCATTTCACGAGTCGTCCAAAGAAGTCAAGTTCGATACCTTCCGAGATCGCCCCACCGAATTTTACGCTCAATCGAAAGCGTTTTTCGTTGAGCTTCTCGGAGAGCACCTGAAGCTTCGCCACCTGTTGTTTCGAACTGGATTGCTCGTGGGATTAGCGAAGCAAATTCAAGCCACCACGTATGCGGATTGGGGAGCGGGTTCGGGACGAGATTGCATCGCCATGGCCCGATCAGGACTTCAAGTCACCCATTATGATATTTTAGGTGAAGGAACCCGCTTAGCCGCTTGGCGCTATCAAGTGCGCGGATTAAACGTGCAGATTGCGGATGCCACCAATCCACCTGAAGCCCAATATCACATGATCAGCAATTTTGATTGCCTCGAACACGTGGAAGATCCCGTTTGGGTGTTAGGGCAAATCATCAGCCGACTCAAACCTGGGGGATTTCTTTTTCTTGCCGTTGATTTTTATAACTTTGACCTAAACGCCACAGGACCGCACCTCCCAAAAAACTTTGTGTATGGAGGAATCTTGCAAATGGTCTTGGAGAAACTCGGGTTTCAAAAAATTTACGGTGCTGATAATGTCTGGAAAGACACGGCACTTGCTTACCTCATGGTTTGGCAAAAGCCCGTTCATTGGGATAAAGATCGGTTACTGTTGAGGACTTTGTATAAAGAAACCTACGAATTACTCTCGCGCTTTAGGGGCTTTTACGAGCAAGAAATGAGCCAAATCGATAAAAAGCTGTTAGCCAGCTTAGTCTAACTCCTCTGGCGGAAAATTTACATATTGGCAAAGAAACAAAGTAGACGTTAACAAGCACAGCCTGCTATTCTATTGAGAGTCCCTATGATGCCTATCAAACCTTTAACAACTTCAGCCCTTTGCTTGCAGTGGATCCAAAAATTTGGCGGAACTGCTTCTCTCAGTCAATTGGCTGCCGAGCTTCATCAAGTCAAGCCTGACTTGAAACGCCCTTATCAAACTGTCGCGAGTGTTATCCGTCAATCTCGGTTTGTTAAGGCCTCTTATGGAGTCTATCGTTCCAAAACTGCTGCAGAAATCTGCGCAGACTTCCTCGCTAAACGCGGGAGCAGTGCCTATTTACACCGACTCGCGAACAAAGTCCATAAAGTTAGACCAGACTTAAAAGATTCTTATCAGGCTGTCAAGGAAGCGATGGGTACATCCAATTTTGTCCAAGTCGGTCCAAAACGATTTGCCATTCAAGATTCCAATAATTCAATCCAACCATTCAAATCTGTTCCAAAGATCTGTGCAGACTCAATCACTGAAAACGGCGGCAATGCATCCTTCACCCAACTCGTTCACAAGGTCAGAGAAATCAGATCGGACATCAACGATCCTCGTCAAGCAGTCAAGAGAGCCATGCTCAAACCACAGTTTGTTCGAATCAGACAAGGAGAATACACCCTACTAGACCCACAAAAGCCAATTCAGCCCTTCAAAACAGTTGCAGAGATCTGCAGAGATGCTATAACTAAAAACGGCGGTAATGCCTCCTTGTCTCAACTAGTTCAGAAAGTCCGAGAAGTCAGACTGGACTTGAAAAATCCTCGCAGAACGGTTAAGGACATTCTGTATCAATCCTCTTTCGTTCGAATCAGTAGGGGATACTATACGCTTGCCGATACCCAAAAACCGCCCCAATCCGATCCACCTGAAATCCCTGGGCAGAAATGCAATGGTTGGAGATTGAAATTTTGGCCTTTACTGGAGGGGATAAGAGATCGTAGGGCCTCCACCCCGGTTTCTTCAGTTATCAATTCCGAACAAAAGAAAAGAGTGAGAAACGCATTACGGCGACTTGATCCTCTGGCGCAAAAAGTAATAAAACTTCAATTTGGGTTTATGGCTTGGGAGAAGGTGAGCCGCGAAGAAGTCAGAAAACTCCTGGAGCTCCCTCCACTGGAAGTAGCTGAAATCGAAGCAAAGGCCTTCAAGCTATTACAGAGGTCCCTCGCTTCCGAAATTGAAACTCTTGACTAACCGGGCAAATGCGTTATGAAGCTAACCGCTGTGACGGATGTGCAAAACATCTCCGTCCTGTACAACGTAGTCCTTTCCTTCTAATCGAAGTTTCCCCTTGGATCGCGCATTGGCTTCAGAGCCGGCTTCGAGCAGTTCGTCCCAGCGAATCGTTTCGGCACGGATGAAATGCTTTGACAAGTCGGTGTGAATTGCACCTGCAGCTTCCACGGCGCGCGATCCACGTGGAATGGTCCAGGCGCGGCATTCGTCTTCTCCAACCGTAAAAAACGAAATGAACCCCATAAGCTCATACGTTTTTCGAATGAGACGCACAAGCCCACTTTCTTTTAATCCGTATCCAGCCAAAAACTCTGCGGCTTCTTCATCTTGCATGGCGGTGAGCTCGGCTTCCATCTTTCCGCAAATCGCGGTAACCCCAACATTCGGTTTGGCGGCAAACGCTTCCAATTGATACTTTTGAATCACGTGATCCAGCTCACCCGCTTCATTTTCTCCGACGTTCACAACGTAGAGAATCGGCTTTTCACTTAAGAAAGTAAACCCGCGGATTCGCTTCTTGTCGTCAGGGGAGATCTCAAGTTCGCGTAAAGCCCGTTCGGATTCAAGCCATTCCTTCGCGCGCTTCAGGAGATCCATCTCTCGCTGAATTTCGGGTTCTTTCGCGCGCTTTAAATCTTTAACCAAACGCTCAAGGCGTTTCTCAACCTGCCCTAAGTCATTCACAATCAAATCGACTTCCACATTACCAATGTCGCGTGCGGGATCAAGGGACCCAACATGCGGAATGGAGGGATCTTCGAAAGCCCGGACCACGTGAGCCAGTGCATCGACATTTCGGAGTGTTGTGGCATACGCCGTTTCTTTGAGCGCCTCGGCCCCGATCGCCGCCACATCGACGTATTCCACAGAAACATAGGTGAGTTTCTTCGGCTTAAACAAGGCGGCCAACTGAGCCAAACGATCATCCGGCACTTTGGCTACACCCAGATGACCCTCGCGACGATCTCCGCTTGGGGATGCTGCAGCTTTTGTTAAGATTTGGAAAAGGGAAGTCTTTCCTACTTGCGGTAATCCAATAATTCCAGTCTTCAACTCAAAGCAATCCGTTTTCTTTTAAGAAATCATCCACTCTTTTTTGAACCCTGACTTGCTTAAACTGTTTCCAAAGCTCTCTGCCTTGTGGATGAGCATCAACGGCATCTAAAAAAGGGTGAATCGGATTTCCTCCCCGCAGAATCATTAAGAGTTTTTCTTGCAATTTCTTGTCTTTAGCTTGACCAACGAAAAGCTCCATGTCATGATATTTCTCATCAGAAGGGGTTCTCGGGATAGCGACATAACGGTTTGGCTCTCGCGACATCCTGTCCCTGAAAGAGAGAAGTTCCGAGGTCCCCATGGTTTTGGAAGAAAGCAAAATGATTTGCCCTGTGCTCCGGTCGAGAAGATAGCGATTTTCAGGTGCTCCGTCCTCGGTGGCTTTAGCCAAGGCGGTCCTATCCAGTTTTGCGCCAAGACTCAAAGAAGATCACCTCACTTTGTTTTCTTACTGAAGAGCTTTATCACGGATGAAGAGAACCCTCTTTCGATAGATCACCGTGGGGATGTTAACATTTTGTTCATCTCGCGCTCTGTCAAGCTACTTGACTTTATTGCGATTTTAGCAGTATAATTGCACCCATGATTATCGCGCCCTTACCAAATCAAACAAGGTCCAACGTCCAACCCAAAATAAGCCTGGCTGGATTAATGAGCCAATCCGGGAATAATGAGAATGAAGATAGCTATCTCTCACCTATGGCCTTCATAAAGGCGGTTTGGGGTGATAGAATTGATATTGCTGTTCGCGCATATGACGATGGCTCCATGCCAGTTCATTCAAAGAAAAAGTTTCAAGCTGATTATGAAGATACCCCTCCAGAGTTTCGATATTCTCCTATATTCGAAGAAGCATACCGTATCGAGCTAGATAGGCTCAGGCAACATAGCGAGAAAAAGCGTGTTGGTTTTAGAGAATATCGCTTTGAAACTCCTAAAGATCGGCAGCAGCAAAACTATGCTTGGAGTGGTTACAACCAGGGAAATAATAGATTTCATGTTGCCCAAGAAATAATTCGATTAGTAACTAGTAGCGGCGAGCCGATTCATCCGACACCGAAAAATGATGCCCCTTTTCTTTCAATGCACTTAAAACCTCCCATGAGTATTTTTTGGATTCAAGGACACGGCGATGGGGACCATATTGCAAACATGAAACCAAAGGCTCTTGCAACTCTTTTGGAAAAAAGCGGAGTAAAACCTGATATTCTTCTTTTTGAGGTGTGCCACGTCGCCACTGTTGCGACACTCTCAGCTTTAGAAGGGAAGGCCGGGTTGGCCTTGTGCAGCGAGTTTGGAATAATGAATTTTCCAGTCCATCTTTTTTCGGAACCTTTGAGAGACTCGTTGAATGCTGCGGACTTCAGGGACACTATGGCCAAAAGCCTCCTTCCTCCTGGTTATGTTGCCGTTGATCTTGCCAAAGTACACAAGCTTAGGGAAATGGTGCTTCAGATTTTACCCCCTTTAGTACGACATTTCAAGATAGAAGATTTCCATAATGCCGCTCAACAGTCGTTCTTGACACAGGAGGCTGAACTCACGGATCTCGGAGTTGTTCTATCCCTCCTTGAAGAACGTCATCCGTCAAATGAAGTCAGTGAAGTCGTTGCTTCTGCGAATGAAACATTGGGAAGTGTGATTCTTCACAAATCGGATTGGGGAGTGGACGAACGTGGGGTTGCAGCTGATTGGGGAAAAGCTTGTGGGGTTGCGATACATTTAAAAGAACTTTTCACGTTTTGGCAGATGGTGAAGTTTATGCAGCGTGCGCAAGATTGAGGAGATACTGCTTAGGGCTAGGGCCGCCCCGTCATTCAAATTTAGGCCAGGTTAAGTCATTTACGTTGTGGAATTGACGCTCCAAATTTTTCACTACCGTGAAAAATTTGGAGCGGGAGATGGGGGTCGAACCCACGACAACCTGCTTGGGAAGCAGGGACTCTACCACTGAGCTACTCCCGCAATAAAATGCAATCTTTGGTCGAATACTACGTCGGTTTTAAGTGAAAAAATCCTCATATACGAGATAGTATACTCCGGTTTTTTCACTTAAAACCTTCTTGTCTTCGACTCAAATCTCGCATTTTATGTTCTTCTTAATTCCTTGGCTTAAACGCAAATCTAACGTTTGGGCTTTCGATTTTGCTAACTTTTTCTCATTTCTTGGAGTAAGCCGAAGACCCTTCTCCGGATTGTTAACAATCCTTTTACAAATGACCCTGTTTTATTGAGCAAATCTGCTTGACCTACGTGTAAAAACAAGCTATAGTGATTTAAGCGAGCAAACCGCTGCTAGCAAGCGGTTTGCGAGCGAATGAACTTGAGTGACTTCTGACCTGCCATTAAGCTTTGAGAAGTCACGATAAAATTGAGAGTACAAATTTGGAAAAAAGGACTCATGTTATGGTGAGAATGATCGATCCAGGAAGTATTCCTCCGGATTTCCATAAACGCAATGAAGATGCTGCGCCCCAAGAGAGCGCGCCTCAGCAGGCTCATTCTGCTTCTGGGGAAACCTCCGAAATGAGCCAGGAGGCACTGACGGAACTCGAACAACCTACTACACAAAGATTCATTGAAGCCGCGAAATCTGGCAACTTTGCGGAAGTAGAGAAGATGCTTAAGGCAGGCTTTGACATCAATAGCCAAAATCAAAATGGACACACGGCATTGCTGAGAACAGCCGGTGATGGTCCAACTGAAATGGTTAGGCTCCTCATCGATCGAGGTGCAGAAGTAAATCCTGGTCGCGATGATGCAAAGCGTTCTGGAACCCCCCTAATTTGGGCTGCTCAAGGAGACAAACCGGAGACAGCAGAGCTTTTGATCGAACGTGGCGCAAAGATTGAAGAGAGCGCATCGAGTTACGGCCTTACCGCTTTTGGCGAAGCAGCAAAGTATGGTAGAGTTCAGGTGATGAAGGTTCTTATCAAGCATCATGCTGACGTGAACGCAAACGGGAACAACGGCGTCACTCCCCTAATGTACGCGGCTCAAAATCGCGATGTCGAAGCGGTTAGATTTCTCCTTGCCAATGGTGCGCGTGTCAATACAAAAGCGGAAAAAACTACAGCTCTATACTATGCTGTTTCGAATCGATGTAGATCCGAAAGCGAAGAACTCACAGCAAAAACAAACAAAATCGTAAAACTGTTACTACAACGTGGCGCTGATCCGAAGGCTTCCGGAAGCCTTGCGCTCTACGAGGCAGCCGCTTATGATCAGGTAGAGGCAGTAGCCATGATGCTCGATCGGGGAGCCGATGTGAATGCCATGGAAGAAGATGGTTCTACGGCATTGTTGATCGCGTTGCGACACGATTGTGTTGATACGGCACGCGTTCTTCTTGAGCGGGGTGCTGATCCGAATGCTGGAAAGATGATTATGCGTAAAGGTGTTCCTGAACCAGAAGATGCCGAACCCTTCGCTTTGAAAATCGCAAAGGACAAGGGTCTTTCCGAAATCGTAACACTCATTGAAGCCGCTATTCGAAATAATTCTGTTATTCCAAATAAATTCAGATGGGGATGGAAGGCATTACGCCTCTATTTTAACCCTTCAAAACCACAAGATTAATTCATTATGAAATGAGCTCGCCAATGATTGCTTTGCAAATCAATGGCGAGCGAATGAATAAAAAGTGTTTTCGAAGAAAACACGCTACTTCGTGCTGACGTTGGCTTGATTCAAGGTTGGGAAAAATGGAGGTGGGTTTTTTGCCAATCGAGCGTCATAAAACTTGTGAAGATCATAGCCGTCTTTGGAATCACCCGTGGCTTGCTCGAATCGTCCCATGATCGCTGGATAAGCTCCGATGTAATTTCCCCACCAGATGAGTTGGCCATTGTGGGGAGAATCGGAATTCGGCAGCACAAAGAAAGTACCCGACATCTCCTTCCCCTCTTTTTTCCCCGCAAAAATCGTAGCATAGAGAAAAAGCATCTCGGGGGCTTCTTTCGTCACGAACACATTCCGGCCAATCAACGCCAGCGTGTCGGTCCCAGTGGGCTGGCTTCCAGCGCTGGTGTCGGAGTAAAGAAGACTGTCCGGAATGAAGATATCGCCATCACTTGAGACGGTCCATTGCCCTTTCACCTTTCCACTTACCCCCGATTCTTGGCCACGCTTCCCAAGATCCCCCGAAACGTAAATCGCCCCATTGGGAATCCCGTCATACGGGGTTGTTTTCTCGCTTGCATCAATGACATAGGTCTTGCCTTGACCGAAGGCCACTTCAACCGTAGTTATCTTTTTATCTGCTTCCAAACGAATCACTTCGTTGTGATTTGAATCAACGCTAAACGTTAGCCGATCAAGATTCCCCTTGACCACAATTCCTCCGGTTAAGTGATTGTTCGAATCATGCGGAAGAAAAAGAAGTGAACCTTGTGGAATTTTTTCCAAGGGAATCCCAGCTAAAGCCCCTTCCTTGGCTGTTTGTCCCGGATAATCCGGGAGAGGAATGGTGGGAACACCCGTTTTCACTTCACCACCAAAGATCATCCTAAATCGTTTTGGATCATTCTGCCCAGCGACATCCTTTGGACCGTACCCTTTGTAATACACAATGGATGTTCCCGAAGTGCTGACAGGACCGCGGAAAAAAGGGAGATGCATTTCTTCAAAATAATTCGGGGGAAGAAAAATGTGCAACTCATCGTTTGTGTGAAAAGGCCCTTCATAAACCGAGCGCGGAGTAGCCCAAATCTGGCCAACTTTTTTGAGCGGAAATTTGAGTTTATCAATGAAATAAGCAAAGCTTGCAAACGAGGTTTGGTTTCCATCCTGGCTCCTCACAGGAAGCCAAAGCGAAAAAAGAAAGAACAGGGCCAGAATACCCAAAACTTTTCGTCGAGAAACCATACTCGCTTTTTCAAACAAACAGGGATAAACCCTTTTTCAAGCTGGGAGCCACTTTGAAGCCCCTTGCCAAGCCTCCCTTCCTTATGATATAATAAAGGGGTCAAAAGAGCATGGAAGCTATGTCTTATCTTTGGAGGACTAGCTTTGGGTGCTCCCTTGCAGTTCCAGTCTCTTGCTGCTTCCCCATTCTTAAGCCCACTGCTTAACGCTACGTTTGCGGCCAGTGCTAATCCTCTGAATCAACTCACCACAGAGGATCTCACGGCTAACAATGCACTGTCGATTCTTCTTTCTAACCTAACCGGACAAAGCCAGACTCTCTTTAATGCCGCTCAGCCTCTCTTGGATATTCTTTCTCCCACGAACACGCAAGGGGGATCCTCTCCCGTTTTCCAAGAGCGAGTGGCTACTTCAGACAAAACCACAATTGCCTTTGCAAATGTCTTTACCGGAAAACCAATTGGCCTTCACTCTCTGACCGTTTCGCAACTGGCGGTAGCTCAGGAAAACTTGGGGCCTGCTTTACCCAACGGATCTCCATCCAATATCACCGTCGGAAATGATACGTTTAATGTGCTACAAAATGGAAAGACCACACCGATCACTGTCACGATCGCCGGCGGAGACAACAACCAAACTGCCATCAACAAAGTCGTGAACGCGGTGAATCAAGCAAACTTGGGATTAAATGCGCAGGAAGTCACTTCGGGAGGAAGTTCACAAATCCAGATTAATGCCACGAGCACCGGCACGGCCAATGGCTTTACGTTGATCGACAGGGTTGGAAATGCCATTTTTCAAACCGGAGCAAACAACACCCAAATCCAAGCCAAAGACGCGGTGTTTACAGTCGATGGAAATCCAACCGTATCCTCGACCAATACCGTCGGTGTTGATAATGGCGCTTTCTCCCTCACCCTTACCGGCACTTCTCCGAATCCTGCCAGCATTTCAATCAACCCAAACTCTCAGGATATTGCAACAGCCGCTTCGAATTTCTTGAATGCCTTCAACGACTTGCAATCCATGCTGTCAAGCAATCTTTCATTTCTTCCGCAAGTCCAAGGCCTTACCACCCGATCCATCATTGGCCCTCAACTTGAATCCCAGCTTACCTCGATCGGAATTTCGGTGGGTGCCGGGGGAACTCTTAACTTCAACCAGTCGACACTTACTCAAGCGTTAACAAGTAACTTCTCAGGGGTCCAATCCGCATTGGGCGGAATCACAGGTTTGGCGGCACAAGCCTCAAAAGCCGCGGAAAACATGCTTCAGTTTCCCCCTTCCTTGTTCAACATCTCTGTTGGAAGCACGAACACCGCTCCCAACCTCCAAATTCTCTTTCTTCTTAACAATTCCGGAATACTACAACCCTTCATTTCGCAAAAAGGAGTCCTTGTCAACACGTTCACTTAAGGGTATAATAGAGGTAGTAAGGGGGAAGGAATGGATGCCGTAGGGCGGGTCGAACCCGTAGGTTTTCAACCAATTCAAGCTGTTCAAGGGACCATTCTTCAACATACCCGGTCTATTCTTGGAACCTCATTTCTACAAGACCCACATCCACCTTCGGGCATACTTGCCCCAGGCGACCAAGCCGTTGCTCCAGCGCAGAACCTCCCAGCCAATACAATTCCATCGCGTCCACAACAAAACGTACCCCTGACAACCGATGTTTTTCAACGTTCTGTTCCGCTGGATACGACGACGACTCCTTTACCCAACGCTAGCTTTCAACCCCCAATCGATCTGAACAGTGCGATTGCTTTGTCTACCAACGTGATCCGACTTTCCTTTGTTCAATCAGGATTGGCTACTGGGCCGCATGAAGCGGTCATCAGAAATGGGGTGGGGCCTGCTGGCCAAAACAATGTGGCGCCAGCCGCACCAACAAGTCCAAATAATCCGCCAAAACCGATCAGCAATGAGCCGATACCCATACCAGTCGCTGAGGAGCCATCGAATCCGCTTCTCGACAAACAAACCTCGCCAGGGGTAATCGTCCCTTCCACACAACCGAATCCAAACCCGATTGCGCCTACAGGTCGGAACGTGCTTTCTTTCCAGATAGCGCAGTTTCAAAGAATAGGCCAAATGCCGCCAGTGCCACAGCCACTGCGAATTGACCTGGCTGCATAGCCGAACAGCAAAGAAATCCCGCGGTTCATTTATCAACTGGTTATCCAGAGCTTTTCCAATTGACTCCTCTGCCTGGATTTAAGTATAATGAAGAGCGACGAGAGCCTGGGGCGGGCCATTAGTGGAAAGTAGTTTTCCCTATTAACCCTTCCAGTGGAAAATTTAATCGAGGAGTCCAGCGGCATTACTCATCTTGGGATCGCTGGACAAACATCTGAATTCACTATCGGCAACGCAATGGGCTCTTGTCCCTTTTTTGTTCGAAAAGTTGTCAACCCCTTGACAAAATTTCGATGATTTTTGGTATAATGAAGGCGAAAGGAGTTGAATAACATGGCAGGGACAAGCCAAGGTGCAACTGTTCAAATGCAAACCAACCTCAATGTGCATCAGCCGTTGCCAACTAATACTGTGGCTTTAATTGTGGACACAGTTCTGGCAGACACGGACATGCAGAATGAGATGCTGCAACAAGCGGCAGGCAATTCGCGCTTCGTGAATTACAAAGCCTAGATAATCCCTTGACGGTAAGGCCTTGCGAGAGGGGGAGTAGGTTTTTAGTTACCCGAAAACCGTAAGTGTGAAAGCCACCAAATTTTCTGGAGAAGTCCGACCAAATACCCGCATAAGAAAGCTTCGTGAAACATCGGTACGAGCTCTTCCTCTAAGTCCTCTTCCCTTGTCGGTAAATGACTATCGCTAATTCTTAGCAACAGAAGATACAATGAGCGAAACGACGGCTCAGACACCAAGACCGATCGACAAACCGGAACATGCTCGATTAAAAAATCAATTGGCACAGCAAGCTGCGAAGAATGATTTTCCTCTTTTCGAAATGTCTCAAGCCCATAAAACGTTTTCCACCCTAAAGAGAAATGTGGAATGAATTGATTAAGAATGTCCTCGGACAATCCCTCAGAAAGTGAAACAAAATAGTTTAAGACCTCCGATCTTGGCTCACCAATCGATGGTCGTCCATTGGCCATCCAAGTCTTGATTCGATTGACCACGAGTTCCTGAATGTCTGAAAGCGTTTCAGCTTTCCGAAGGTTTTCTTTAATGCTCTTGTCCTTGGGCCTTATCCGAAGAGCAAGCATATAAAAAACAAGGGCATGATCAGGTTGCCCAAGCGCACGAAAAGCGTGCCCCAAGTTGTTCAGGATGCAAAAATAGGCTTGAGACGAAATTCTTTCTCGAAAAGCTAGAGCACGACGATATTCAGCTAAAGCGGCTGGAAAAAGCGAGGAGGAATAAAAAAGATTGCCGAGTCTTAGCGCTTGCACAGCTTTCTTTGAGCTCTTCTTGGACGAGCGATCCTTTGAAGTCTCAGGCAAAGGCTGATCCAAGTAAAAGTATCCCGAGAGATCCCCAAGTGAGGCAAGAACTACGGCTGACTCAAGGGCTGGTTCTTTAGCATCCGTTAAGATCTGAATCAGGGTATCTCGAAGCTTCATATCTCCCATTTGCCCTAACGCAAAAGCAGCACCACGTCTTACATAGATGTGATGATCGCGCAGCAATCCGAGGAGCGAATGCGTTGCTCCAGGGTCTGCAATCCATCCAAGTGAAATCGCCGCATTCAAGCGAACCTGCCATGCGGAAGACTCCAAACGTTCGATGAGGGGAGTGACAGCGCGTTTGTCTCCAATCATTCCAAGTGCAATGGCTGCATTGCTTGAGACTGAAATGACCCGATCCCTCAACGCTCGAATCAGCGCGTCGACAGCTTTCTTGTTTCCCATCTCCCCCAGAATCAGTGCCGCATTTCGTCGTATCGTGCTGCTTCGATTCGATTTGAGAGCCCTGACCAGATGATCGAAAATTCCCTTTCCACCTTTAAGAAGCTTCTCTCTTACATCAACCCGCAGCTTTTCGTGCTTCCCCATCAGCAACAACAGATTTTCGATGTTAGATGCCATTCACCCACCCCCTGGTTTGCTATAATCCAAAAGCTTGGTTACCACAGATGACAACGAACGCCGATCCACCACGTCATCAACCATCCCGTGCTTCAAGAAAAATTCGCTCAGTTGAAATCCCGGCGGAAGCTTTTGACGAATCGTTTCTTGAATCACGCGTTGCCCGGTGAAGCCGATTAAAGCATGCGGCTCTGCAAGCACGACATCGCCCAACGAAGCAAAACTCGCTGCCACGCCTGCCGTGGTGGGATCGGTCAAAATACAGAGATAAAAAAGTCCGGCGCTTCGTAGGCGTGCCACTGCAGCGCTCGTTTTTGCCATTTGCATTAAGGAAAGTGTTCCTTCTTGCATTCGAGCTCCTCCAGAGGCGGTCACCATGATGCAGGGGTTATGGAGATCAACCGCGCGTTCAATGGCACGCGTTACTTTTTCCCCCACCACCGATCCCATGGATCCCCCTCGAAAACGAAAATCCATCACTCCAAGCACCACCGAATGAGCCCCTATTTTTCCCCGCCCGGTTACGATGGCTTCTCTTAATCCGGTTTTCTCTTGATCCTCTGCCAATTTCCCAACGTAGGTTTCCCCGATGGCTAGCGGATCAGAAGAGCTGAGATCGGCGTCAAATTCCTCAAAGGTTCCAGGCTCAAGCAGCATCTTGATCCGCTCTTGTGCGCCAAGCTTATGGTGATGGCGACACTTCGGACAAACCTTAAGATTTTCTTCGAGAACCTTCACATAAATAACTTCATGACAATGAGGACACTTGGCCCACAATTCTTCAGTTATCGCTTTGGTCATGATCAAAATTTCTGGTCGCCCAAGTGAAATCCTTTGCCAGAGGCTCCATCAATGTGTCGAAGGAGCCACTGTATTTTGTGCGCCAACAGGCATGCTCACGGGCTTCAGGTGGATAGGCTGTACTGAAGACGCGTTGCTACTCCCCTTCACAAGCTGCGCTTGAAACGTGGCAAGATTCTTGTCTTGGATGCGCGTGGTGGTCAATACAAAATCAGAAAGTTCTTCGAGGAGCGTTTCTTCCGATCCATGACCAAACGTAATGAGCGAGGTCATGTTAGAAATTCTAAAATATCGAAGGAGCGAGTAAACGTATTCGAAGAGGTGTTTTGGAGTTCCAGGATAGGATTGCAGCAAGTAGTGGATATCATTGATGAAAATCCGTTGCGCGCCTGATTCACGGACCATTTGCATGATTCGTAAGGCCGTCTCATCGAAATTGATTTCGACCGGAGGAAGATACAGTACGGAAAGATCCCCTTTATCGACACTGGCTTTCATGTTCCATTGAAAAGCTTGGCCCAAGTTAATCAAATCAGCAAGATCATCTTTGAAGCTGAGGAGTGCAACGCGTTGCCCTTGTGCGAGTCCGCCAGCAAGAAAATGGA
>Ga0207095_10077_pt1 | contig 26197 bp, 13 predicted proteins | sample Alteio_BWMinHeat_88_FD_153529 | JGI IMG/M metagenome (GOLD analysis project Ga0207095, IMG submission 153529) | Enriched cells from forest soil in Barre Woods Harvard Forest LTER site, Petersham, Massachusetts, United States -... | ecosystem: Environmental > Terrestrial > Soil > Temperate forest >... | reverse complement strand
CGCACCCGTGAATCCAAGCGGCAGACGCAGCTTTATCGCCGTCGATTGGCGGATCCGCGAACGGTGTCGGGCTTTCGTCCCTTCTGGAAAGAAATGGTTTATCCGATTTTCGTCCAACGCTCGGCCGGATCCAAATTCTGGGATGTGGACGGCAACGTTTACGTGGATTTTACCATGGGCTTTGGCACGAATTTGCTGGGGCATTCGCCGGCCTGCGTGAACGAGGCGATGGCTGAGCAGCTCCAGTTGGGTGTGGAAGTGGGGCCGCAATCGCCGCTGGCCGGACAGGTGGCCGAGTTGATGTGTGAACTGACGGGCATGGAGCGGACGGTTTTTTGCAACACGGGATCCGAAGCGGTTCTTGCGGCCATTCGCGTGGCGCGCACCGTCACCGGACGCGATACGATTGTTTATTTCACAGGCGATTATCACGGCATTAACGACGAGGTGCTGATGCGCGCGGGAGGAAGTGGTGGCGCAATGCCTGCGGCTCCTGGAATTCCTCCGCAAAACCCGGGCAATGTGTTGATTTTGGAATATGGCGATCCGGCGTCGCTTGAAGTGATTCGGAAACGTGGGCGTGAGCTTGCGGCCGTCCTTGTGGAACCGGTGCAAAGTCGCAGGCCGGATTTTCAGCCCGGCGAATTTTTGCGCGAATTGCGAAAGATTACCCAGGAGACGGAGACGGCGTTGATTTTTGACGAAGTGATCACAGGGTTCCGGTGTCACCTCGGTGGCGCGCAAACGTGGTTTGGCGTGAAGGCGGATCTCGCCGCCTATGGAAAGATCATTGGCGGAGGAATGCCGATTGGCGCGATGTGCGGCCAAGCCAAATATCTCGACGCTCTGGATGGAGGCCAGTGGAGTTATGGAGACAATTCATTTCCTGAGACGGGAATGACGTTTTTTGCAGGCACGTATGTGCGCCATCCATTGACGATGGCGGCCGCCCTGGCGACGCTCAAACATCTCAAGAAAGAAGGCCCCGCCCTGCAACAGCGGTTGAATCGACGGACGGAGCAATGGGCGGGAAGTTTGAATGCGTTTTTGCAGGAGAACAAATTGCCTCTGCAGATCCGGCATTTCAGTTCGTTCTTTTACGTGCATTTTGAGAGCGACGTGAAGTACGGCTCCTTGCTTTATTTTCTTCTTCGCGAAAAAGGCGTTCATATTGCGGAAGGCCGCACCTGGTTTTTATCCACCGCGCATACGGATCAGGACCTCGAGTTGACCATGCGCGCTTTCAAGGAAAGCGTGCTGGAAATGCGGCAGGGCGGATTTTTACCGTCCTCATCGATTGCCGCGCCTGCGCCGATTCCAGCGGAGGAGAAAAAGACGGTTCCCGTTCCGCGCATGGAGCCGGCGGTTTCTTTTCAGCCCGCTCCTTCGAATCGCGACATGCAATTCAGCTTGTATTTCTTTGGAAATTATCCGGCGGCGTTTGCGCATGATAAATACGAGGTGATTGTCGAAGCGGCAAGATTCGCCGACCAGCATGGTTTTACGGCCATTTGGATTCCGGAACGGCATTTTCATTCCGTGGGTGGTTTTTCCCCGAATCCCTCGGTGATCGCGGCGGCGCTGGCGCGCGAGACGAAGAATTTGCAGTTGCGCGGAGGAAGCGTGGTGCTCCCGCTCCATCATCCGATTCGCATCGCCGAGGAGTGGTCGGTGGTGGACAATCTTTCAAAGGGGCGCGTCGGAATCTCCATCGCATCGGGCTGGCATCCCAATGATTTTGTTTTTGCACCCGAGGCTTTTCAAAAGCGGAAGGAAATTTGCTCCGAAGGAGTCGAGATCATCAAAAAGGCCTGGCGCGGCGAATCGGTGCGCGTTCGCGGTGGCGCAGGCAATGACCTCGATGTGAAACTTCATCCGCTGCCGATGCAGCCGGAATTGCCGCTATGGCTGACATGCATTCAGGAGGAGTCTTATGTTAGGGCCGGTGAAATGGGCGTCCGCGTTTTGGGATATTTGATGAATCAAACGGCGGAAGACCTGGCCCGCAAAATCAAAGCCTATCGTGAGGCGTTTGCCCGGAGTGGGCACGATCCGAAGAACGCGCACGTCACCGTGTTGTTGCACACGTTTATCGGAACCGATTTGGACGAAACGCGCGAGAAGGCCCGCAAACCGCTTTGCGATTATTTGAGGTCCTATCTCGACAATAGCCAAAAACGTTTGGAGAGCGAAAAAGGGCGCGTAGATGTGGATCCCGCCGATCTGGATTATTTGGTTTCGAAGTCCTTCGAGGATTATGTGCAGGGCAAGGCGTTGATTGGCACGCCGGAATCCTGCGCTGAAGTCGTGTCGCATTTGAGTTCCATTGGAGTGGACGAAGTGGGCTGCTTTTTGGATTTCGGAATCGATGCGGCGTCCGTTATGGCGAGTTTGCCACAATTGAACGAACTCAAAAGCCGCTCGCAAAAGCGCGTTCAGGAAATGGGAGATCGCACCATTCCGATGACCGAAGCGGAGCAGGGGTTGTGGTTTTTGGTGCAGGCCCAACCGGAGGCATCGCGGACTTATACGGAGTGGAACACGCTTGAATTGCGTGGAAAACTGAATTTGGCGGCGATGCGCCAGGCGCTGCAATCCGTGGTGGATCGTCACGAGGCGCTGCGAACCACGATTGAGATGAACGACGACTTTCAAATCGTTCATCCGGGTGCCCGGCTCGAGGTTTCCTTGGTGGATTTGTCGCAAGAGGGCGGCAAACGTGATATTCGCCTGGCGGAGCATTTGAAACAGTGCGAGAAGTTCACCTTCGATTTCCGCCATGCGCCTGTTTTGAGGGCGGAGATCGTCAAGCTCGGAGAGGATCGTCACTTCCTGCTGCTTGCTTTTCATCATTTGCTTGGCAACGGACCATCGTATTGGGTGTTCTTTGAGGATCTTTGCGCGCTCTACGACGCCGCATGCGGTGGCCGTTCGGTATTGTCGGAGTCGGCGCCTCTGCAATTGAGCGATTTTGTGCGATGGAGCGCCGATCAGGAAAAAACCGCAAAAACGAACGAATCCGAGACTTTCTGGTTGAAACAATTTGACGGGCCCATGCCGGTTTTGGAACTTCCTGCGGATCGTCCGAGGTCGATCAAGGGGACTTCCCGGGGCGCGCGCGAGCATCTGTCCATGGATCAAGCTTTGACGAATGCCTTGAGGAAAGCGGGCGCCGCTGAGAAGAGTTCTCTTTTCATGGTGCTTTTCTCCGCCTACAGGCTTCTGTTGCATCGGTTGTCCGGCCAGAAGGATCTGGTGGTGGGAGTGCCTTATGATGCGGAAGTGCGAACATTGCCTGGAGGTCGGGGGCTTTTCGCGAATACCACGCACATGTTGCCGTTGCGCAGCCGCGTGGAGCAGGAGACCACGTTCCCGCAATTGCTTGCCGCGACAAAGGCCCAGGTCCTTGAGTCCGGCGAACATCAAAATTATTTCTTCGGGCGCATCATTCAAAAGCGAAACGATCGAAACCGGGTGCCTCTATTTTCCGTCACGTTCAATTACGAAAGCGGCAAGTTTCAAAAGAATGCCGCCGGTTTGGACATTGAGCTGATTACTGACAAAGTTCCTTATCGATGCCCGAGGGACGCCGCCATGTTTGAATTAGGTTTCAATATTGCTGAAAAGGACGGCCAGTTATTGGTGGAGGTGGATTATGACGCGGATCTTTTTGATTCGCCGACGATTCGTCATTGGCTGTCATGCTTCAAATGGGTTTTGGAAAACATTGTGACTTCTCCTTCGCAAGCCATTTGGAAGTGGCCTCTTGCCGTGAGAGGGGCTGATCAACGCCCGTCTTTGGATCGCAAAAAGGATTTCAAAAGGGGAATGGAAAGTGATACACATGGAAACCGATCAACCGAACACAGACTTCAAGCCGCTGTGCCGGGATTGGGGGAACATCGGGTCAAACGGGGTTCTTTATGAAGGCGACCGAAATGTTTGAAGCCATAAACGAAGAAAATGTGGAGTCCCCTCCCAAGAAGAATGGGTTAACGATGGATCACACCATTGATGGCACGAAAATTTTCCCGTCTTCCTTTGTCCAACAACGCTTGTGGTTTTTGGATCAACTTCAGCCGGGCAATCCTGCTTACAATGCGTTTCGGGCGCTGCGTCTGCGGGGGCCGCTTCACATTTTCGCGCTTGAGAAAAGCATTCAAGAAGTCGTGCGTCGGCATGAAAGCCTTCGGACCACGTTGAGGTTGAAAGAGGGGCAGGTTATCCAGGTCGTTTCCGATTTTCAGCCGATTTTGATTTCTTTGGTGGATCTGAGTTCCTTTCACTTACGGGAGCGTGAGACGCGCCTTCAACAGACTTTGGCGGATCATTCGAATCGTCCTTTTGACCTCGCACAAGGCCCTTTGCTGCGGATTCATCTGATCCGCATCAGCGAGGACGATCATGTTTTGGCCCTTGCGATACATCAGAGCATTTCGGATCCCGCGTCCTTCGATCTTTTTTTCAAAGAGCTTTCGACTCTTTACAGCGCTTTTGTTGGCGACGAGCCGTCGCCTCTTTCCGAATTATCCCTCCAATATGGGGAGTATGCAGCTTCGATGCGCGCCTGGCTTCAGGGAGAGGTTCTTGAAAAGCAGCTTTCGTATTGGAAGAAACAGCTGTCTGGAAACCTTCCGCTGCTCGAATTGCCCGTGGATCGACGCCGTCCCGCGTTTCAGTTTTTGAGCCGGCGTTCCAAATCTCTCACGTTGTCGCCTGAATTGACGGCTGCTCTTCAAAAATTGTGCCAGCGACAGGGCACCACCTTGTTTATGACGTTGCTGGCGGCGTTTCAGGCGCTGCTTCATCGTTATTCCCGCCAGGAAGACATCGTCGTGGGCTCGCCCATTGCGGGCCGCAATCGGCGGGAGACCGAAGGGATGATTGGGGCGTTGATGAATACGCTCGTGCTGCGTGCGGATTTAAGCGGCAATCCGACTTTTCTGGAATTACTGGAACGCGTGCGGCTGGCGACGCTGGGCGCGTTGGAGCATCAGGATCTTCCTTTCGAGCGATTGGTGGATGAGCTGCAGCCGCAGCGTGACCAGAATCAGAGCCCGCTTTTCCAGGCGATGTTCGATTTGCAAAGCTTGCGGCCGCCGACTTTTGAATTCAAAGGCATTCAAATCGAACTCATGCCGAATCCTCCGGATTCGACGCTCTTCGATCTGACGTTGACCGTCAATCGTCTGGGCGAAGGCCTTGAAACCTCATGGATCTATAGCGCGGATCTGTTCGATGCATCGACCATCGACCGCATGACGCACCATTTTGAAAACCTGCTGGAGGGGATTGTGGCGGATCCCACACAGCTCGTCTCAAAGCTGCCGTTGTTGACCGCGTCGGAGCGAAAGCAGTTGTTGATCGATTGGAATGAAACAGAAACCCATTACCGCCCGGATGAAACGATTCATGAACGTTTCGAGAGCCAGGCCCGGCACACGCCGGATGCCGTTGCCATATCTTATGAGGGAGCGACGCTGACGTATCGCGAATTGAATGAGCGTGCCAACCAGATCGCGCATTATTTGAAAAAGCGCGGTGTGGGGCCCGAGATTCTGGTGGGACTGTGCGTGGAGCGTTCCTTAGAGATGGTGGCGGGAATCCTGGGGATTTTGAAAGCGGGTGGGGCCTATCTGCCTTTGGATCCGGTTTACCCGAAGGACCGGCTTTCGTTTATTTTAAAGGACGCCGAGGCGCCGATCTTATTGACGCAAAAGCGATTGTTGTCGGGATTGCCCGCGCATGTTTCCCGCGTGATTTGTCTGGATGAAGACGCCGGCGAGATCGCGAAGGAGAGCGCCAAAAATCCCGGGGAATTGGCGGACGCCGAAAGTCTGGCGTATGTGATTTATACTTCCGGATCGACGGGCAAGCCGAAGGGGACGTTGGTCACGCATTATAATGTCGTGCGTTTGTTTCAAGCGACGGAAGGCTGGTTTCATTTTGGCGAGAAGGATGTCTGGACGCTTTTCCATTCGCATGCCTTTGATTTTTCCGTATGGGAGATTTGGGGAGCGCTTCTGTACGGTGGCAAGTTGGTGGTGGTGCCCTATCTGGTGAGCCGTTCTCCGGAGGCCTTTTATTCCTTGTTGAAGAAGGAAGGGGTGACCGTGCTCAATCAGACGCCGTCGGCATTCCGTCAGCTCATCCAGGTGGATGAAGCGACGCGATTCGACAATGATCCTCTCGCGCTGAGATATGTCATTTTTGGGGGGGAAGCACTGGAATTCCAAAGCTTGAAATCATGGTTTGAGCGACATGGAGATGAACATCCTCAGCTCATCAACATGTATGGAATCACGGAGACGACGGTGCATGTGAGTTATCGTCCTGTAAAAATTTCCGACGTCGGATCTGGCAGTCTGATTGGCGAGCCGATTCCGGATCTTCAAATTTATATTCTGGATCCACATCTGGAGCCCACGCCCATTGGTGTGGCAGGGGAAATTTATGTGGGAGGCATGGGGGTGGCACGGGGTTATTTGAACCGCCCCGAATTGAATGCAGAAAAGTTCATTCCCGATCGTTTTCGTCAAAAACCTGGAGAACGCCTCTATCGCTCGGGTGACCTGGCTCGTTATATGGCCAATGGGGACATCGAATATCTTGGACGAATCGATCATCAGATCAAAATCCGGGGTTATCGCATCGAGCTGGGAGAAATTGAAACGCGCTTAATGACACATCCCAACGTGCGGGAAACAGTGGTGCTCGCCCTGGACGACGCGGGAGACAAGCGCTTGATAGCATATCTTGTCGCGCGCAAAACGCCGGCGCCCTCGACCCAGGAATTGCGCGCTTTCTTGAAACAACACTTGCCGGAGTACATGGTGCCCTCGGCTTTTGTTGCGCTCGACCAAATGCCGCTCACCGCGCATGGCAAGGTCGATCGCCGGACCCTGGCGGTGATTCAACCTCACGAATTACCTTCGAATGAAAGATATGTGGCTCCCAGAAATGAGTTGGAGATGTCGGTGGCGAAAATCTGGTCGGAAGTATTGAACGTGCCGAAAGTGGGCATTCGCGATAATTTTTTCGACTTGGGTGGCCACTCCATGATGGCGGTCCGTCTTTTTGCGCAAATCAAAAAACAACTTGGCCTCGACTTCCCCCTGAGCGCCCTTTTTGAACATCCCAACATCGAACAGTTGGTCAAACTGAAGCGGGAAAAGAATGTTTCCCAGTCTTGTTTGGTGCCCATTCAGCCACTCGGCAACAAATCGCCTATTTTTTGGGTTCACACCCTGGGAGGAGACAGCGGAGGATTGTTCCGATACAAAAAAATCATCGATCTGCTGGGCACCGACCAGCCGTCCTACGGCATTCGCGCGCCACAGGAGCCCTTTACGGATTTCCACGAAATGTCGGCCCATTACATCGAGCAGATTCGGAAGATCCAGCCTTCGGGGCCTTATTTTCTCGTCGGCTATTGCTTCGGGGGGAACGTCGCGTTCGAGATGGCCCAGCAACTTCGGGCCCGCGGCGAGGAAGTGGCTTTTCTGGCTTTATTGGAAGCTGAAGCTCCTGCGGGGATTGGAAGGCATTTTACCTGGAGCGGGATGGGGCATTTCGCGGCGAATTTTTATTATTGGCTTTGCGATTTTCTCCAGCAAAAGCCCGGCAAGATGGTGCTCCGTATCCGCAACAAGGTGAAGCGCACTGCAAGACACATTGGGAAAAAAATATTTCGTTTCAAAAAAGACATATCCCAGATGGAGGTCGAAGCCTTTCTTAATGAGCTCGATTATCCGGTCGAGCATCGCAAACACGCGCAAGCGCATTGGCAGGCCCTCTACAAATACGTGCCCAAGCCTTACCCTGGGCATATGACGCTTTTCCGGGTGCGCAAACAAAGACTGGCGTGTTTTAATCCCTCGCTTGGCTGGGATGAATTGGCTCGCGACGGAGCAAACGTGAAGATCATCCCCGGATCTCATGAAAGAGTGTTTGATGAGCCGCACATCAAGATTTTGGCGGAACAAATCCAATCCTGCCTGGATCAAATTCATGCAAAAAATGACGTTGAGACCACGGTAAACTAAAAAAATGACTGCGAAAAACACGCCTGCTTCTGCGGAGCTCAATCCAGGGCCTGGATTTAGAATTAAAAACAAAATCCAGCGGCCCTCCGCGAAATTAATCGAAAGATTTCGAGAGTTTGATACGCCGGACATCTCGGATCTCATGAATCGTCTTTACACGATGGATCCGGGAATCAAAAACCTGGTGAATGGCGACCGAATCGTGGGGCCGGTCTGCACGGTGAAGGTTTTTCCGGGCGACAATCTGATGGTTCATAAGGCGTTGGATATCGTGTCGCCTGGAGACGTGGTGGTCGTCGATGCCGGAGGCTCCTCCATGAATGGCATCATGGGCGACTTGATTGCCAACAAAGCGAAACATCGGGGAATTGCGGCTTTCGTCATCGATGGCTTTATTCGCGATCTGCCTGGAATCCAGGAAGTGGGCATGCCGGTTTATGCGCGCGGAGTGACTCCGATTGGTCCTCTGCATCGCGGTCCGGGCGAGGTGAATTTTCCGGTGTGCTGCGGAGGCATCGTGGTGCTTCCCGGAGACATTCTCTGCGGCGACGCCAACGGCGTGGTGGTTGTTCGAAGGGAATTTGCCGAGGAACTGATTTGCCAGCTGGACCACAAAAAAGAATCGCTTCAAAATTACATTGAGAATGTGAAGAAAGGGGTCTTCTCCAATGAATGGGTCGATAAGATTTTGGAGACTCATCGCTGCCCAAAAATAGATTGAGGGCAGAGAGGTGAATCCGTCGACGTCGGTCGAAGATATTTCCATGGAGCACATGAAGATCGATCATGCCAGTTTGGAGCGTTTTGCCTCAGAGGCCCTGCGTACGAGTGGCGTCGATGCGGAGGAAGCGAAGATCGTTGCCAGGATTATGGTGTGGGCGGATTTGGTGGGGCGTTTCTCCCAGGGGGTCTGGCGCCTGCCCACCTATTTAAGGAGATTTGAAAGCGGCTCGATGCGTTCTCCCTGCAACCCGGATTTTATCAAGAAGTCGGAGATCATGTACGTGGTGGACGGTCACAATGGTTTTGGCCAATACGTCGGCCATTTGGCCATGCTGAAGGCCATTGAAATTGCGGGAAAGCATGGCGTGGGCATGGTGGGAGTGCGCAACAGCAATCATTTTGGTCCGGGCGCTTATTATGTGGAGATGGCGGCGAAAGATTCGAAACTCGGCCTTGCGTTTACAAATGCCGGCCGGCGCGTCGCGCCGCATGGCGGAATCGACGGCGTGTTGGGGACGAACCCCATTGCCTTCGGCGCGCCGATGCGGAATGGCAAATCGATCCTGGTGGATCTTTCCACGAGCGAAAGTTCGGGATCGATGCTTCGAAAAGCGGCCGAAAAAGGCCAAAAAATCCGCAAAGGCGTCCTCGTCGATAAATCCGGAAAGTCCGTGGAAGATCCAAACAACGCGCCTCAAGCTGCTTTGCTTCCGTTTGGCGGAGCGAAAGGTTTCTGTCTGGGTTTGATGGTCGAGATCCTCAGTGGAGTGATTACCGGCTCTTCAATCTCGCCGGAAATTCCCTCTGCCCACTTGCAAATGGAAAAGAGCGCCAAAGTGGGGCATCAATTTATCGCAATCGACTTCTCGAAGTTGATGACGGTTGAAAATTATTGGGACCGCATGGAAGCTTTGATCGGGACTGTCAAAAACTCCTCCAAGCAGGCAGGCGTGGACGAAATTTTGATTCCCGGTGAAACCCGATGGAGGACCGATCAAAAACAACGGACGGAGGGAATCGACTTGGATGCGAAGACCATCGAATCACTAACTTCGTTGGCCAAAAATCTAAAGTTGTCCGTGCCATGGTAACGCAAGTTCATCCATCCAATCCCTTTATCGAATTCAAGATCGATGAGATTGAGCAGTCCCTCGTGGATCGTTTTGTGCAACAGGCAAAACGACATCCGACGCGGCTCGCCGTGGCTCTTGGGAATCAGCGTCTGACTTATGAGGAATTGAATCGCGCCGCAAACCGCGTGGCTCATGCCATTCTCGCGTCTCGGGGAAAAAAGGCCGAGCCGGTCGCCCTCATCTTCGAACCGAGTCCAGTGCTGGCGGTTGCGATTCTGGGTGTTTTGAAAGCCAGCAGGATTTGGGTTCCCATTGATCCTTCCTATCCTTCGGCGAGGATCGATTATATTTTAAAAGATTCCCAGGCGACTCTCATTCTGACCAATCATCAGAACTCCAAATTGGTGGAAAAATTGCGAGGCAACGCGCCTGTATTGAATGTCGAAGATCTCGATGCGAATTTCACGGAGCAGGATCCGGATGTGCCGTGTTCGCCGGACGATCTCGCTTATATCCTTTATACTTCGGGTTCGACGGGGCAGCCCAAGGGCGTGATCCAGAATCATCGGAATGTCCTTCATTCGATCAGAGGACATACCAACGCGCTCCATATTTGCGCGGAGGATCGGCTTTCGATGCTGGCTTCCTGCAGCCATCTGGCAGGAGTGACCGCGATTTTCCGAGCCCTTCTGAATGGCGCCGCTGTCTTTCCGTTCCACGTCAAAGAGGAGGGAATTGAAAAACTGGCCGACTGGCTCATTCGCCATGAAATCACCATTTACAATTCAGTCCCCCTTGTGTTCCGCCATTTGGTTGCGACGCTCGATGGAACACGCACGTTTCCCAAACTTCGGTTGATTCATCTGGGAGGAGAATCGGTCTTCAAGCGCGACGTTGAGCTTTATAAGACTCATTTTTCGAAAGAATGCGTTTTACTCAACAACCTCGGTTCCACGGAGGCGTCAAGTTACCGGCAATATTTTATTCATCAGGACACTCCGATTTCCGAGAATATCGTACCAGTGGGTTATCCGGTGGAAGACAAGGATGTGACTTTGCTCGATGAGCAGGGCGCCGAGGTCGAGACAGGGGAGGTAGGGGAAATCACGATCGAAAGCGACTATCTCGCTATTGGTTATTGGAATCAACGTGAAGCAACCAGGCAATCTTTCCGGCCGAGCCCCCGAGGAGGCAGGGCGAGGATTTTTAAGACGGGTGACCTCGGGCGAATGTTGCCGGATGGCCGCATGGTTCATCTCGGGCGAAAAGATTCTCAGATCAAAATTCGCGGCCATCGAATTGAGATCGCTGAAATTAAGACGGCTTTACTCGATCATCCCGAAATTCAGGAAAGTTGCGTGGTGACGCGAAAAGACGTGCAGGACGAAAACCGCCTGATCGCCTACATCGTTTGGCGTGCGACAAAATCATCGGCTTCAAGTGTGTTGCGCGCATTTTTGCAGGAACGGCTGCCCGACTACATGGTGCCTTCTCTTTTTGTGGAGTTAAAATCGCTGCCTTTGACGCCGAACGGCAAGGTGGATGTGCAGGCGCTTCCCGATCCCGATTTTTCCCGGTCGGACACGCCGGAGGTGGTGGACGAACCCCAAACGGTGACCGAAAAGTTCCTGGCTGAAATTTGGAAGGAAGTTCTGAAAGTAAAACAGATCGCAAGAGGGGACCATTTTCTGGAATTGGGAGGCCACTCCCTTTCCGCTGCGCGCGTGGTTTCGAGAGCGAACAAAGTGTTCGACGTCCAATTGCCGCTCCGTCGCATCTTCGAATATCCGATCCTTGAGAAACAGGCGGCCTTCATCCAACACCTCCAAGAGGATTCCAAAAGGCAAAAGACCCGTCAATTGGAATGGTCCATGACGCCGGAGACGGTGATGTTGCGCGATCCGACATCCGAGCTTTCCCTCTCGCAGCAGCGTTTGTGGTTTTTGAATCAATTGGACCCCCAGAATCCCGCGTATCATATTTCGAGCGTCACCCGGCTTGTGGGTCCTTTAAAACCTTCTGCGCTGGAGTCCAGTTTTACCGAACTCATCCGACGCCACGAAATTTTGCGGACTGTTTTTCCCACGGTGGACGGGGAGGCTTCTCAACAGGTGCTTTCAGCGCAGCGTTTCAAATTATCAATGGAGGATTTTCGCCATTTTCCCGCGAACGAGCGCGAAGCTCGCGCCCTGGAATGGGCTGGTCGGAAAGCTGCTCGCCCCTTTGATTTGGCGGGAGGCCCTCTCTTAAGAGCGACTCTCCTGTGCCTGGGCGACCGCGAGCATTTGCTTGTCATCGTCATGCATCACATCATTTCAGATGCCTGGTCGATGGGAGTGTTTTTCAAGGAAATGACCGCGCTTTATGCGGGTTATTCGACGGGCACGCATGTTTTCCTGGAGGAGTTGCCAATTCAATATGCGGATTTTGCGCAATGGCAGCGGCGTTATCTGAGCGAAGACGTTTTGGAAAATCAGCTGTCATATTGGAAAACCCAATTGGATGGAATCCCCGCCTTGTTGGAATTGCCCGCGGACCGGTCGCGGCACAAGATACAAAGCTTCAATGGGGCGAAACGGACCTTTTCGATTCCGCCGAGTGTCGTCGCGTCACTTCGGAAAGTGGCGAAAGATGAAAACGCAACCTTGTTCATGGTGCTTTTGTCCGCGTTTCAAACTCTTTTGCACCGTTACAGCCATCAATCCGACATCGTGGTGGGATCGCCGATCGCAGGCCGCCAATGGCAGGAAACCGAGCGTTTGATTGGGTTTTTCGTCAATACGCTTGTGCTGCGCGGCCGATTTTCTGAAGAACTGACGTTCCGCCAATTTCTGAAGCAAGTGCGTGAAACGGCCCTTGAGGCGTACTCTCATCAGGATGTGCCTTTCGAGAAGCTGGTGGAGGCGCTTCATCCCGATCGCAGCCTGAGTCAGACGCCCTTGTTCCAGGTGATGTTCGTGCTTCAAAACGCGCCTCGAGGGAAAATCCGTTTGTCGGAGTTGACCGCAAGCCCTGTGGAAATCGATCGGCCGATTGCCATGTTCGATCTGACTTTGGCTCTGGTGGAAGAATCCGATGGATTAAAAGGCGAATTGGAATACAGCACGGATTTGTTTGACGCGGCGACCATCGAACGCATGGAGGAGCATTTTCAAAACCTGCTCCAAAGCATCGTCGAGGGTCCGGACCAGCGTGTTTCCGAGCTGTCGCTTCTGACCGATCACGAGCGGCGAAAGATTTTGGTCGATTGGAATAAAACAGAAGCGGAGTTCTCTCGCGAGAAGAGCTATTCGCAGCTTTTTGAGGAACAGGTTTCCCGCACGCCCGATGCCGCGGCGATTCGGTTCAAGGACCAATTCCTGACGTATGCCGAACTGAATCGCAAGGCGGAGGCATTTGCCCTTCATCTTCAATCGCTGGGGGTGGGGCCGGAAATTCCGGTCGGGCTTTGCATGCATCGATGTTTCGAAAGGGGGATTGGCCTTTTGGCCATTCTCAAAGCGGGAGGAGCTTTTGTGCCTCTGGATCCGGCGCATCCCAAGGAGCGATTGGAGTTCATGCTTCGGGATTCCGGCGCAAAAGTTCTGCTCACGACGAGCGATTTGCGCAACGCGCTGCCCGCCTATTCCGGTCCCATTGTCTGTGTGGATGTCGATCCCGAAAGGGATGGACGAAAAGAAAAATCTTCTCCGGCTGCTCCCGAGAATCTTGCTTACGTTATTTACACTTCGGGTTCCACGGGAAAACCCAAAGGCGTTCAGATCACGCATCGCTCGATGGTCAATCATAACGAGGCCATGATTCGCGCTTATCATTTGTCGCCGCAGGATCGGGTGCTTCAATTTGCGTCGATCAGTTTCGATCTTTCTCTCGAGGAAATTTTCCCGACATGGCTTGCGGGCGCCACCCTGGTGATACGGACCGACGAGGTTTTGGCCTCTTTCGATTCTTTTTTTGATTTTGTGGAACGGGGAAAAATCACTGTTCTGAACCTTCCAACGGCTTACTGGCATGTAATGGTTTTGTCATTGGAGGAAAGACGTTTTCCTTCCTGTGTGCGGTTGATGATCGTCGGAGGAGAGCAGGTTTCCGCGGCGCGTTATGACATCTGGAGGAAGAACGTCGGTCCCGAGGTCGTTTTTTTCAATGGCTATGGCCCCACCGAGACGACGGTGACATCGACCCTTTTCAAGCCGGATGCGTGGCATGAAAATCTTTCCAGCCATGCTCTTCCCATTGGAAAACCCATTGCGAACACCCTGGCGTATATTCTGGATTCCCGTTACCGCCCGGTGCCGGTGGGTGTTCCTGGAGAGCTTTATATTGGCGGCGCTGGAGTGGCCCGTGGGTATTTGAATCAAGCCGGTTTAACCGCCGAAAAATTTATTCGCAATCCATTCGTTCACGATCCGGAAGCGCGCATTTATCGCACGGGCGATCTGGCGCGTTATTTGCCGGATGGCAACATGGAATTTCTGGGGCGCTTGGATGAGCAGGTGAAGATCCGTGGATTTCGCATTGAACTTGAGGAAATTGAAACTGTCCTGAAAAAACATCCGACCGTGCAGGAAGTGGTGGTCCTGGCTCGCGACGATGTGGGAAGCGGAAAATGCCTGGTGGCTTATCTCGTTTTGAAAGAAGGGGCGGCATCTGATGTTTCCGACATTAAAAAATTCCTGAAGGATCAATTTCCGGATTACATGGTGCCTTCCTTTTTTGTGACGCTGGACAAGTTGCCTTTGACGCCTCATGGAAAAGTGGACCGCAAGTCGCTTCCGCGTCCGGCGCAGGATGATTTGAAGTGGGTCGAAACTTTTGTCTCTTCCCGAAACGAAATAGAGGAGCAACTCGTCGGTATTTGGAAAAGGGTCCTGGGAATTTCCAGAGTGGGAGTGAGGGATAGTTTTTTTGATCTTGGGGGTCATTCCTTATTGGTCGTCAGGCTTTTTTCCGAAATTGGAAAGACATTTGGCCACTCCCTTCCGCTGACGGCCCTCTTTCAGGCGTCCACGATTGAACAGATGGCAAGCCTCTTGCGCGAAACCGAGATTGCCTCCGAATCGTGCATCGTTCCACTCCAGCCTCAAGGCACAAAGCCACCCTTGTTCTGGCTTCACACACTGGGCGGTGGTGGTGGCGGTGGCCTGTTCCGATATAAGAACATCGCGGATTTATTGGGGCCCGATCAGCCTTCTTATGGCATTCGCGCTCCGAGGGAGCCCTTTGCTACTTTGGAGGAAATGGCAGCCCATTATTTGAAGCAGATCCGCGCGATTCAACCGTCCGGACCTTATTATCTGGCAGGTTATTGTTTTGGAGGGACACTTGCCTTTGAACTGGCCCAGCAACTTTATCAGCGTGGCGAAAAAGTGGCCTTTCTCGGCGTGATTGAAGCGGTTGCCCGTGAAAAGAGAAAACTCAGCATCCCGCTTTCGCCCGCATCGATCTCCCATTTCCTCGCCAATTTTTATTATTGGCTCGAAGAGTTCTTTCAGCAGGGGAAAAAGTCGATGATCGTGCGCATCCAGCGGCGGGTGAAAAGCCTGTTTCACAAGCTTCTTGTGAAGCGTGATGCCGGAGCTGAGGACGACCACGTCGAAGCCGTTCTCGACGGATGGAATTATCCGAAGGAATTTCGTCGATACGCCCGAATTCATTGGCTCGCCCTTTTGAAGTATGTTTGCAAGCCTTACCCGGGGCGGGTTACGGTTTTTCGAGTGCGCAAACAGCGCTTGCGCAATTTTGATCCTTCATTGGGCTGGAAACAATTCGCGCAGGGCGGCGTTCAGGTCCGGGTTTTGCCGGGCTCCCACGAAAGCATGGTGGATCAGTCTAATTTTCAGATCCTGGCCCGCGAGGTGAAAGTGTCGCTCGAGGAAATAGATGGCGGCACAGACAGCGCACCCAGCCCATCCAAAAGCTCTCCGAACAAACGCATCCTGCATGTTCCCCGCCGTTTTCTTAAAGAAGAATGGGGCGGCACCGAGACGGTGGTGCTGGAAATCTCGAAATATCAGCAGCGTGAAGGCTGGCAGCCGGAAATTTTCACGTCGTTGGCGCTCTCCCGTCAGAAACGGGAGACGATCGAAGGAGTGCCCGTTCGTCGCTTTCCTTATTGTTACCCGTTTTTCGGCCTTTCCACAGCCGATCGAAAGGCGATGGACAAAAAAGGGGGCAATTTGCTTTCCATTTCCCTTTTCAAGGCGCTGCTCACGACGCCCCACGTGCGTCTCTTTCATGCCCATGTTCTCAAGCGTTTGGGGGGGGAAGTTCGAACTGCCGCGAAATGGTTGAAAAAGCCTTATGTCGTGACCATTCACGGCGGCGTGTTTGATGTTCCCGCCGCGGAAATGAGTGCCATGACAAAACCCATGGAAAATAAATGGGAGTGGGGCAAACCATTTGGCGCCCTGTTTGGCTCTCGAAAAGTTTTGGAGGATGCGGACCACGTGATTTGCGTGGGGCTCAGCGAATTGGAAAAGGCGAAGAAGCAAATTTCGCACAAAAGAATTTCATGGCTCCCCAATGCCGTGGATTTCGAAAAGTTCAAGAAGGGCGACGGCGCCAAATTCAGGCGTTTGCATGGAATTCCGAGTGACGCCTTCGTCATTCTTAACATCAGCCGGATCGACGAGCAGAAGAATCAGCTCCTTTTGTTGAAGGCGTTCGCCAGGTTTCACACGGTGAATTCACGAAGCCATCTCATTTTGATCGGGCCTGAGACAAAGCCGGATTACGCCGAAAAATTACGGACGTTTATCCGTAAAAATCATTTGGAAGAATGCGTCAAACTTTTGCCGGGCATTCAAAATGATGACCCTGCCCTCGTCCATGCCTACCATTCCTGTGACGTCTTTGTGCTGCCCTCCATCCATGAGCCTTTTGGGATTGTTGTCCTCGAGGCATGGAGTTGCGGCAAACCGGTCATTGCAAGTCAGGTGGGCGGACTCAAGGCGTTGGTGACGGATGGTGAAACGGGGCTTTTTGTGGATCCCACGTCGGACGATAGCGTCGAGCAGCTCACAGATCGTTTGAGGACGCTGGACGCGAACAAGGACTTCGCGCGTGAAATGGGTTTGAAAGGATTGCACGAGGTCAAAACCAAGTATGGCTGGCAGGTGATTGGTAAAAAGCTGGATGCCATTTACGCCGCCGCCGAAAGTCATTTCCAAAACAAAAGGGGTTTGTCCAAAGAGAGACCATTGCAAAAAGCAAATTCCGAGGGATATTCGAAACCGTTGAGAGTGCTTTTTATTTCAAACCTTTATCCTCCGGATATTTATGGCGGCTGCGAAATTCTTTGCGAGCAGGTGTGCCGTGAGCTTGAGCAGAGAGGTCATGAAGTTTCGGTTTTGACGAGCCAGGTCAAGAAGGCGCCGGATTCCTATTCGCAAAATGGATCCAAAATTTTCCGCGATCTCCGACTGGTGCTGCCTTTTGAAGAAAAGCCCGACAAAATTACCTGGAAACACCAGAGGGACACTTATCGCCAAAATTATGAGGCGACCCAGCGTGCAATCTCTCGTGTAAAGCCGGACCTCGTTTTTATTTGGAGCCAGCGGCGTTCCACACTCGCATGTGTCCGCGCCGTCCAGGCCCTGGAACGTCCCATGGTATTCACCTTCAATGACGAATATATTGCTGCGCATCAGCGCGGCGATCTTTTATTCCGACCGCGCAGGGTATTCCGCTCTCTTCTTGGGCGTGTCCTGCTTCCGGGAAATTCAACGAAGGGAATTTCGTTCAGACACGTCACGTGCATCAGTGAGACTCTCAAACAGGGATTGATTGCCAAGGGGCTGCCGATCCATGACGCGAACGTCATCTTTCAAGGTATCCCACTGGAGAAATTTCCGTGCAAGGCAGATCCGGGAAGCCTGAACCAGCCTGTAAAGGTTCTCTATGCCGGATCCCTTTTGGCGCAGAAGGGCGTGCATACGATCATTGATGCCGCGCATTTAGCGGCGAAACGGGCGCCGGGAAGTTTTGTTCTTTCGATTGTGGGAGATGGTTCCGCCGACTACAAACGCCTGCTTCATCGAAAAGCCAAGCAGGGGAAAGCGGCGATTGAATTTTATGAAAAAACTCCGTACGCGGAAATGAGCCGCGTCTATCGTCAGCATGACATTCTCGTGTTTGCGTCGAATGAATTGGAGGCATTCGGCCTGACCCCGCTGGAAGCCATGGCTTCAGGGACGACGGTCATTAGCACGACGCGCGGTGGGCAGGGTGAAATGCTGCGTCACGAAGAGAACGCGCTTGTTTTTGAAGAGGAAAACTCGGTCGATCTCGCGGCGCAATTGGAGCGGTTGATTCGAGACTCATCCTTCAGCCGGCGCCTGGCAGGCAACGCGCGCGCCATGGTTGAGAAAAACTTCTCTCTGCAAAGATATTGCTGCGATATCGAATCTTTTTTGAAGGATGCGTTTATTCAGGAACACGCAGGACTGACGAATGGGCAATATTCGATCCGGAACCTCACCTCTGAAATTTACGATGCGGTGCTCGATGAAAGATAAAATCAAATATGTCGTCATTCGTGACGACGACACCAACGCTTTGATGCCCGAAGCCTACCTGGAACGCCTTTATCGGCCGTTTCTTGATCGTGGGCTGCCTGTGAATCTCGCGACCATTCCGAATGTCAGCTCGGATCTCAAGCTTCCGGATGGCCGTCCGGAATGGTTTTTGATCGCGAAAAACGGGCACGTGGAAAAAAACGTGCCCATCGGCAGTAATGCGAAACTGGTCCAATACCTGCTTGCCAATCCGGGTTACAAAATCCTGCAGCACGGGTATCAGCATTTTTTTCATGAATTTCGGTCGGACGACCGATCGCAGATCGTTTCCGGTCTGGAGGAAGGCGGTCGATTGCTGCAGGAAGCGGGTTTTCCTTCTCCCACGACTTTTGTGGCGCCGCAAGACCGGCTTTCCCGCGTGGGAATGATGGAAGTATCCAAACGTTTTAAAGTGATTTCAACCTGCTGGTTCGAATCGCGCCAAATGAGCCTGACATGGTGGCCCGGCTACCTGTGCAAAAAGATCCTCAAGAAGCCGCATTGGAAGGTGGGACAAACCAAACTTCTGAGTCACGACGGGTCTCTTTTGACCCATACACAGCCTTACGACTCGATCCTTGCAAAAATCAAAGAGCGCGTGGCGCGACAAAAATTGACGGTGCTCGTCACGCACTGGTGGGAATATTTTCGGGATCAAAAACCGGATGAACGACTGATTGAGGTGCTTCATCAAACAGCGGCTTATCTTGCCGATGATCCCGAGATTCGGGTGGTCTCGTTTGATGATATTGCCGAAGGGAAAGTGCCTCTCGATTAGAAACCCTTGCATCCATAGATGCTGGGTGTTGGAGTCGAGAAGGGTTCTAGGCCTTCACCGCTCGTACCGCGACGATGACTGGAAATTCAGCCGCCATGGCGTCGAGTTCATGGACCTGAACGTCTTCCTGGGACAAGCCCATCAAGGAAGTAACCGCCGAGAACACGTTCCCGTAGCTGTGTGTCTTCACGTGAGCGGCGCCGAACGCTTCAACAAACAACATGGACCCGGATTTCTCCGTGAAACGCCAATAATCGCCCCATCGCGTATCGTCCATGATGCTGACTTTTTCGAGGCCGGGCAATGTGGCGAGCAGCACGCCGCTAGGCTTGAGAATGCGATGCAAATTTCGCGCCGCGCTGCGGCTGTCGTAGATGTATTGCATCACCTGCGTGAGAATGATGCAGTCGAAGAGGTTGTCCGGAATATTGTCCGCCTTTGCCAGATCGCTGACGATGGTGGCGTTCGGATTGCCTTCCGAAGCATGGAGAATGTCGGATTTTGTCACACGCGCGCCGCCAAACCGCACCGTGTATTTATTGTCGGCGACTTCCAGCACGCGGCCTTGAATGTCGCCTGCATGATCATTGAGGAATGATTCGATATAGTGACGATTAATGGGGAATCCGCGATCGTGCCCCCACACCGCGCTGACAGGTTGAAGGCGGCGCAACGAACCGAAGCGAACCCAGCCCACGGGTGGGCGGCACGTCCGGAACCGTTTTTTCGAAACCCATCCCGCAAAACCAGGAGCTATTTTTTTAATCAGATTCACAACCTTGCGTCCCGAACGATTCGGGCCGGCAGCGGGCGGCGGACTCTGATGTTGTTCGATTTTGTCGGACGTTGAGGAGGTCATGAATTCCGTTTCTAAATGTGAAACAATTGTTTTCGTATTCTGATCAGATAAATTCCGACAGGAAGCATGATGACGATGCTTCGCACGATAACGCCCAAAAATGAGGCATGTGAGGGAAGGGCCCACGCCTGGGTTGCGACCAGCAGGATGATCAATGAAAGGCCGACGGGCGCGAAAATGGGCAGATAGATTTCCCGCGCCCATTGGCTGAAACTCGTTTTTGCGAACTTCAAGGCGAGAGGCAGAATTCCGAACCAGCCGATCAGAACGCCCGGCATCAATGTGCCCAGGGCCACGCCCACGACGCCGAATTTGTAGACGAGAAGGATGCTGAGGGCCAGGTTGACGAGCGCATTGGCCAAGCTGCGTTTCAAGAGGGGTTTCTCCCATCCACACATCAGAAGGATCGGTTTCGCGCAACTGCTGGTCAATAACGTGGAATAGGTGTGGAACAGCAGAATCTGCCCCACCCAGAAGGTGCTCGCATTCACCTCATCGAGGCCGGTGACGAGCTTGATCAAGGAATCGAGATAAACGGCAGCAAGGGCGTAGCCGGGCGTCGAAATCAGGGCGATCAACCGTGTACTGGTCATGAGCAGTACGCGAAGAGATGTTTCGTCTCCCTTTGCGCGGAGATGAGCAGCAACGGGATCCAGGGCGCCCTGCATCTGTTGCGTGAACATGCCGAAGATTTCAGAAACCTTGTAACCAGCCTGATACACCGTCACAAACGCAACTCCAATACACATGCTGATCACGAGCTGGTCGGTTTGTGTCACGATGATGCTGGTCAGCTTGATGACATACGCCACCAATGAAAAGGAAAGCACGGCGCGCACACTGGGAAAATGGAAGAGCTGCGGTTTGAGGGAAAGTTGGGGAATGAGTCGCCGCACCATGAAGTAGGCGAAAAAATTGGGCGTGAGAGAGGTGATGACGGCGACAAAAACGAATGTTTCAAACGGCCAGTGATAGTGGATGGCTGCAAATACCATCCCCAGATTGATCAAACTGCTGACGATTCCGGTCCAGTTCAGGAGGTCGACACGTTGCAGACCCACCAGCATTTCTGAAAAAACTCCGAGAGGGAAGGCGAGGGCCAGGGCTCCAAAAAAAATCCAATAAGCCCAGCTAAAAGACGTTCTGTTTTCCGGTGAAATATGGATCGAGTTGAGGAAAAAGGAGTGAATCAAAATGAAAACAAGAACGACGACGAGGCCCAGGCCAATGAAACTCCAGACCATGGTGCTCAATAATCGATTCAGCCGGTCCCATTCGCCGGTGGCGGTGCAATGGGCCACTTCGCGTTCCGCCGTGTAGCCCATTCCGAAATCGAGCAGGATGGTGTAGCCAAAGACGGACCAGAGAAGCGACCAATATCCGAATTGTTCCGCCGAGAAGTGTTGGTACAACAGCCGGAAGACGAGAATTCCAGAAATGATCCGCAAGACCATCCGCAGATAATTGGTGGCTGTATTCCACCACAAGTGGGTTTTCCAGTGTCGTGTCATGTTAGCAGGCGTCGCTCACTGTTTTTCAGCGGCCTGCAAGCCAGCCCGACGATAATGTTGGCATCCAGCCAGAAAACCCTTTCGTTTTCCGATACGTTGCGCGTAGCGAATGGCAATGGCGTGCGGCCATTCATGGAGACGACGGGTTTTTGCGCAATAAATCAAATCTTTAACGATTTCCTTCGTCCCACCGAGGATGACGGTTTTGAGAAAGTTGTAGTCGGAGGGTCGAAGGGACTCTTCGATGGCGGCCGAGGCAAAGCTTTCGCCATAGCAGCGTCGCTTGGCCTGGCTGGGCGTGTAGTTATGCGAGTGCATCACGACGGAATCCTCGACGTATACCACGTCCCATCCCTTTTTCTTGAGCCGGCGCGACCATTCCTCGTCTTCGGAATATTGCAGGTCCTCTCGAAAAGGTTGTTCCAGCCATGCGGCGCGCGAAACCGCGGAACTCACCATGCTGAAAAAATGGCCCCATTTTTTGGATTCGCGCTGAGGGCCGAAGCATCGCTCATAATCATGCGCATACACCGCATGGCAATCCGGTCGCGGCACCTGGCGTCCAAAAACAGCGCCAATACCCCTGGTGTTTCCCTGAGAAGACAAAGTGGTCTTTAAAAGATTTGTCAGCCAATCCCGCCCGATTGGCGCGGCATCGGAATTCAGGAATACGACCCAATCTTCAGACGACAGCTTCATTCCCGTATTGAGAACGCGGCCGGGAACGTAGTCTTCCGCGCGGATTCGAAGAAATTGGTCGGGCCGATATTTTTCAATGATGTCACACGTGCCGTCGGTGGAACCCGAATCGATGTGGATCTTTCGGATGGGAGAGGGATAGTCCTGACTCTGGATGGAGGAGAGCGTTTGGTCGATCAGCGTTGCATCATTTTTGGATCGAATGACGATGGAAACGGCAGGCAGGTTCATAAAAAAGAGCGGAATATCGCAACTAAACGTCGATGGAATCTATGAAAGCGTATAACATGAGGGCAAACCCTCAAGTTCAATTGAAAATTTGATGAAGCTTACTATAATGCAGGATTCCCCACCTGTATTTATTTAAATTCGTTTTATGTCCGAACTCATCAAATTGGCCGTTCTCATTCCTCTTTATTTTGTTGTCGCGCCACTGATTGGAATGGCCATTCGCTCTTTTCGCAACATTCAAAAAGGAGTGTTTTTCCTGCTGCTGTTTGTCACAGCGCTCAGTTACCGTTGGATTTCGACGAGCCCGGGTTTTCCGAGTGAGTTTTACCGCGGTCATACCCGCGGTTACGAATGCACGTTGATGGATGTCTTTGCCATCATCCTCATTTTTTCCGGACGCGGTACCGCCAAGGAACGAGGGGCGTGGATGCCGCCGGGAGCCTGGCTGTGGCTTCTATATTGTGCTGCCAGCGCGCTTTCCATTGTGGGATCCGTCGATCCGAATTTCACCATGATGGCCATTGTGAAGTTCACGAAGTTAATTTTGGTGTATATCGCGGCCTTCCATTTTTTCAGGAAAGACGACGACATTCGTTTCTTCCTGTCGTCGGCTTCCGTGGTTCTGATCTTTCAATCCGGCGTCTGTCTTTACTCGAAATACATTGAGCACGTCTACCAGGTGAAGGGCTGGTTCGAGCACCAAAATGCGATGGTGATGTACACCTACATGCTGGGGCTTCCGCTCCTGGCGGCGAGCATGGGCGAGGAAAAGCGAATGCAGACTTTTCTGTGGGTGGTGGGCTTCATTGCGGGAGGTGTTTGCGTGGAGTCTTCGCTTTCCCGGGGTGGCATGATCTTTTTCGCGTTGGGTGTGGTGCTCACGGTTTTTTTGAGTTTATGCGATCGGCTGACGCTCAAGCGTGTTTTGACGGTGAGCACCCTTGGAATTCTCGGCGCCATCGGCATTCTGGTCGCTTCCAAGACCATCATCAAACGGTTCAACGACCCCTTTAACCGCGCCAGCGAAGAGACGCGTGTGATCTTGAATAAATGTTCGCGCCAGATGCTCGCAGACCATCCTGTTGTTGGAACAGGCTGGAATACTTACGGCGTCATGATCAATCCGCCTTACACCTACGGAAACGCTTTTTATGATTGGGATATTTCACGGGGTTTTTCCATCAATCCGAAGGTGAAGCCCAACAATCCCATTTCGGAAAGCTGGTATTACCTCATGCTCGCGGAAACCGGTTTTGTGGGAACGGCCGCCTGTTTCGTCTTTTTTCTAACGACGGTGTTTTGGAACGCCCGCGCGATTTTTTATCATCGCAAGACGTTTCGCGGAGTGATGGCGATCGGACTTTTTGCCGGACTGGGGATGAATTATCTTCAAAGCAATTACGAGCGCGTGCTCACTCAGCCCAAGAACATGGCGGCATGGATGATCTGTCTGGCCATTGTTGCCCGGCTCGAATGGTGGCGGCGTCAGGAACGCCTAGGTTTAAAAATAAAGCAACAGGGCGCCGAGGAGCCTTTACCGACCATCCAGATCAAGGCTTAACAAGTTGCTAGGACGTGTGCTGGGCGACTTTTTCCGCGGCGGCGCGCATGACATGATAGATTTGTTCAATGCGTCTGGGAGCTTCCGTGGGATGCGAGCTCAGCCAGCACGCTGTGCTTGTGGGATCTTCCGGAGCAAAGCCATGCATGGCGGGTACTTTATGACGCGACATGTGTGATGGAACAAAAATTGTTCCCGGCTTGAGAAGAAAAATCAGATCTCCATACCGGCCATCAGGAAAATAGCAGCTCCATTTTTCGAGCTGGGCTTTACTTAAGATCGACCCCTCCTTTTGCTGCGCCAGCCAGAGGCTGATTTTTTCCTGAACGCCGGGCTTTAAACACCAGAATCGGGCCATGGTGGAATCCCACACAGCGGCATAATCTTCGCCAAACTTCAGATTGAGCGATTCGAAGCGTTTCAACATGTCGCTGCCGGCTGCGGTATCGGTCATGCCGTGATCGCTGAAAAGATGAATGCGCACTTCGTGATAATTTTTGGCGGCGATCTGGTGCAGCTCGCGAATCCATTGCTCCAATTGCGAGAACGCCTTGTCGACTTCCGGACCGTGGGTCGTGTGCGCGTGCATGGCGGCATCCAATCCTCCCGTGAACAGATACGCGCAACGAACCTTGCCTTCCGTGAGCACATTTTTCATCGCGACGACATTGCGCGCGTCTCCTGCGCGCCAGTCCGAGCGGTACCACGGAATCCCCAGTCGGTCCCAGAGCGTGAAAATCACCTCCTGGCCGCCATTGATGCCGCCCGGAAGGTAGATGTCTTTTTTTTCGGTGTAATCGAAGAAATGCAATTTCGAAAATGGAACGGCGTACAATTGAAAATATCCCGTAATCCCCATGAAGCTGGCGCATTTGCGGCTGATGAAACTGCGGATGCGGTGATGTCCGATCAACCGCTCGGGAATCCACGCAAGATAGCGCGCCCACTGAAAGGGGGAGGTGGATGGACTATAGATAAAGGAGGAGAAATGGCCGTTTTGCGGGGGGAGGGTGCCGGTGAGGATAGCCGGGTCGCATGTGCAGGAATATCCCAGGAGCGTTTCACACGGCGAACGATGTGGAAGAAGATCACTCAAAAACTGGCGTTCCTCCGCGAGCTTCCAGCCCAGCGCATCCGAGAAAATGAAAAGGTCGAGGGAGGGGGTCATGAAAAACAAAAATCAATGTGAGCGGGAAAGGAGCCTTTTCAATTTTTTCGCGAGCCGCTGGATTTGCGTTTCCGTGGGCAAGGAGCTCCAGATTTCCGCGGCGTGTTTGCGGCTGGGCTGGACGAAGCGCTCGTGCATGGGCCTGGCGTACGTTTCGTAGAGTCGAAGCGTTTCCTCGACGCCGATCCGTCGCGTCACACGATCGCGACGAATGCGAAGGATCAGTCGCTGATCCGCGGGAACGTCCAGGAAGATGGAGTAATCCAATAATTTGCGAATGGAAGGTTCGTGCAAAACAAAGAGTCCATCCAGAATGAGAAGCGACGCCGGCGCGAGCGTGACGGTGCGCTTCATCCGCCGATGGGTGGCATAATCGTATTGGGGCGCCTCGATGGTTTCGCCTCTTTTCAAGGCGCACAAATTTCGAACGAGCAAGGGCACCTCGATCGCTCCAGGATGATCGAAATTCAAGCGCAAGCGTGCGGTGCCGCGCACGTGGCTTCGGTCGCGGTAATACCAGTCGGTTTGTTTGAGTCGCGCCTGGTCTTTGAAAATTTCAACAAGCCGCTGCGCCAGCCAGCTTTTTCCTGAGCCTGTTCCGCCTGCGATTCCGACGATGCAAGATTTCATCCTGCCACCGTCCTCTCATTTTTCGCGCGCGAAGCCCGGCTCGTTTCGATCAAAAGATTTTCAAGGTTCGAGATGTAACGATCAAAATCATAATCGCGGCGTGCCCGTTCCAGTCCTCGCTGGCCCATGGCGCGGGCGAGATTTTTATTGCGCAGTAGCTGCTCGATTTTCCGGGCGTACGCGGTGGTGTCCATCCATGGGACGAGGAATCCATTGTCGCCATCCTTCAGCCAGTCGCCAATGCCGCCCGCGTCGAACGCGATCACGGGGATTGCGTATCGCATGGCTTCCACGCCGATCATCCCGAAAGGTTCCGGCCACACGGAGGAGACGAGGAGAATCGTCGCCTCCTGATAATGAT
>Ga0207095_10102_pt1 | contig 26251 bp, 23 predicted proteins | sample Alteio_BWMinHeat_88_FD_153529 | JGI IMG/M metagenome (GOLD analysis project Ga0207095, IMG submission 153529) | Enriched cells from forest soil in Barre Woods Harvard Forest LTER site, Petersham, Massachusetts, United States -... | ecosystem: Environmental > Terrestrial > Soil > Temperate forest >... | reverse complement strand
ACACTCCTTTATTCTGGAAAATTGAAAAACAACAAAGTGGTCGTTCCAGCGGTGAGTTGGCCAACGACCGTAGCGCCTGCCATTCAACTCGGGTTCGAACCGATTCTTTGTGAGGCGGACAAGGAAACGTTCGGCCTCGATTTAACACACCTTAAAAAATTGCTCAAAGAACACAAGCCAGGAGCGGCGATTCTTGTTCACGTGCTTGGGGTGCCCAACGATTTGGAACCGATCATCGAATTGAAGAATCGATACGGTTTCTTCTTGATGGAAGACGCTTGTGCGGCCACAGGTTCAACGTATGACGGAGCACGTGTTGGCACTTTTGGAGACTTAAGCAGTTTCTCTTTTTTCTTTGGCCATCACCTCTCGACCATCGAAGGGGGAATGGTTTGCACGAATGATGAGGAGCTCTATGATTTGCTCCTTCAACTTCGTAGTCATGGATGGGCAAAAGATCTTCCCCATTCAAAAGAAGCCGAACAGGCAAAGCATCACAAAGCCATCGAATTTAACCGGCCTTTTACATTTTATTATCCTGGCTTTAATTTTCGTTCCACCGACTTAAATGCGCAGTTGGGCTTATCTCAATTAGAAAAAGTGGACGACGTGGTGGAACGACGAAAAGAAAATCATGCCATTTATCAAGATCGTTTTTCAAAAGCTTCTCAATTTCATTTTCAAAAGAACAGTCGTGCAGAAATATGCAGCATTTCCTTTGTAGCCCTTGCCCCATCATCAGAAGCAAGAGAAACGATTGCGGTAAGGCTTCGGTCTAATCAAATTGAAACTCGCCCCCTTGGAGGGGGAAACATGTCCCGCCAGCCATTTTGGGCCAGTCGCTATGGAACGATACCCTTACCGATGGCTGATCGAATTCACAACACCAGCTTTCAGCTCCCCAACCATCCTGGGTTAATGCCTCCGGACATCCATTTTATCTGTGATACCGTGATTTTGGGAAACAAGGAGCATTAACCGATGGCCCTCCAAGAAAAAATTGATTTGGTTTTGGTGAGCCCTCGAGATGGATTCACGATTTACCAAAAGCTTGGCACCTCGTTGACCGCCTTGGAACCTCCTGTTTGGGCAGGGCTCTTAGCGACGTTTGTTCGACAGCAGGGGTTTTCAGTCCGGATCATCGATGCGAATGCCGAAGGCTTAACCGCGGAAGAGGTGACAAAACAAATTGATGCCATCGCCCCCTTGTTAACCGCCATTGTGGTTTATGGACACCAGCCTTCAGCTTCAACCCAAAACATGGCATCGGCCAGTCAGCTTGGTCGAATGTTGAGAGAATCGGCACCCCATCTTCGAACCTTGTTGGTGGGAGGGCATGTGGCTGCTTTACCGGAGCGAACGATTCGCGAGGAAAAGGTTGATTTCGTCTGCAGTGGGGAAGGGCCTTATACGGTGCTTGAATTGTTGCAAGCCTTGAAAGCAAACTCCGATGACTACAGCAAGGTTTCAGGTCTTGGCTATCGTGAAGGAAAAGGAGTGCGTTTCACCCCACCGGCCCCTCTTGTAAAGAACTTAGATGGCGAAATGCCTGGGATTGCGTGGGATCTCCTCCCCATGGAAAAATACAGGGCGCATAACTGGCATTGTTTTGGCGAGTTGAAGCGACAACCTTATGCGACCCTTTACACCACCTTGGGATGCCCTTACCATTGCACCTTTTGTTGCATTCAATCTCCGTTTAAGGCAGGAGAAAAGAAGATGGGTTTAGGAGAAAGTGTAAACAGTTACCGATCGTGGAGCCCCCAATCGGTCATGCTCCAGATTGATCAGTTGGTGAGAGAGCATGGGGTTCGGAACATCAAAATTGCAGACGAGATGTTTGTTCTAAATCGTCGGCATGTGATGGGGATTTGCGATTTAATCATTGAGCGTGGATACGATTTGAACATTTGGGCTTATGCGCGCATCGACACGGTAAAAGAAGATATGCTGCCAAAGCTTAAGCAAGCAGGGTTTAACTGGCTTGCCTTTGGGGTTGAGGCGGCAAGTGAGCGCGTGCGAGATGATGTTCAGAAATCGTTTAATGAAGACGACATTCTAACCACGTTAAAGAAAGTTCGAGAAAGCGGGATCCATGTCATTGGGAATTACATCTTCGGTTTACCTGAAGATGATCATGAGACCATGCAGAAAACACTCGATTTGGCCCTTGATATCAACTGTGAGTTTGCTAATTTCTACTGCGCTATGGCATATCCAGGTTCGCCGCTTTATGAAATGGCGCTGAAATCAGGTTGGTCTCTTCCAAGCGCGTGGAGTGGTTATTCTCAACATTCAGTTGACATGCTGCCACTTCCCACCAAGTACATGCCTGTTGGTGATGTCATCCGATTTCGAGATCGCGCGTTCCAATCTTATTTCAATAGCCCCCGGTATCTTGATATGATCCAAGAAAAATTTGGTGCGAAAACAGTACAACACATTCGGGAAATGACTTCGGTCAGTCTTTCTCGCACGCATGCGGCTTAGGTCATGACCGATCCAGCGTCATCCAAGAAGTTTTTCGAAGCAGGCAATTATGCGGCTGTGGCCATGGATGGAAGCCCTGAGGCATGGGAAACCCAGGCCTCCCTCGGACTGGTTGGAAAAACCAAGGAAGCAATCGAAGCGCTAAAAACATTCGGAAACGCAGAAGCCTTATTTTATAGAGCGGTCATCCACTGGGTTCAGGGAGACGATGAGCAAGCCACTCATCTTTTGAAGCCCATGGAATCGGAATACGCGAAAAATCTGCTTCGGCTCATCCAAAAACCACAAATTCAAGTTTTAGCCCAAGTGGTTTCGAATCGGTGCCCTCCTTGGGATCTCTTAACCCCTGCGCAAAGAGAAGGTAAATTCAGAATTCAAAATATCAGTTATCATCCGGAAGATATGCGTAATGAACCTTATGCTGACATACGGCAATACTACACTTCCGAAAATCCACCTGATTTTTATCTTTGCAATATTGGGTTAGAGCCTATCCTCGTGAATCTGCAGGAGTTGCCTTGTCCTATTCTTGGGCAAACCGGGGATCATGATATGCACATTCAGAGCATTTATCCTTGGCTTCGTCTTTTTGATGGATTTATTGTGAATGATCCGACAGAGTGGAATGATATTCACCGATTGACAGACGCTCCTGTACTTACCTTCCCCAAAACGCATGGACTTGGCCCCCTTCCACCCGTTTCCACCGAGCCTCGCGATATCGATGTTTTCGTGTCGGGCTCATGGATGCATTCGTTTCACCCTGACAAAGTGCGCGTGCTCCATCAGGTTTTGCCCATGAGTGATCATCACGTGCTTCTTCTTCATGGTTTCATGCCTGGCGACATGTATAACCGGATGCTGGCCAGGTCAAAGGTATCATTTACCTTTGTTCGATTTAAGCGAGCGCTTTCCACTCGGGGACTTGATGCTTTAGCCATGGGATGCGCTTTGGTGGTTCAGAAGAACTCGATGATTGCTCTCTTTGCTGGAAAAGAAGAAGGGGTTTTGACTTATGATTCTGATGGGGATGATCTGGAATCGACCATTCGAACAATTCTTCGCGAATGGCCAGCGTATGAGCTTCGTGCACGAAGAGGGGCTGAGATCATTCGACAAGAATTTAGCATGCCTCGCTTGGTTTCTCAATACCTGCGCTTTGCTACGTTCTTGGCGGCCAAACCGAGAAAACCGCGAAAGAAACAGCCAACAGAAGACTTGGTCTACAAACGCAATTCGCTCTTCATTGGTGGTTTACCCTACGAGACACTTCGTGAAGAAGGGATCACGCGATTGGAAAAAGTCGCGAAGAAGAAGACAACTCCAAGTCATTTTCTAGACATGGCTCGTGAACTCGTTGTGGAGTACGGAGCGGCTATTCAAAATCGTCGTCCGCTCGCTAGTAGGGAGTTGCTTATCAGGGCATGGGCTTTTTACGAAGAAGGCTTAAAGAAGTTTCCAAAGAGTCTCGTGTTGCATTACAATTGGATTCGCACCTTGCTCCATTTTGGAAAACCGGATGAAATGAAGAAAGGCATATCGCTTCTGAAAGCGGGGATAGAGAAACCGGAAAGTTACTGGGAGATTGATCCAGACGAAGATGTTTTCCCCTTCGATTTTGGTAGCACTTTCTTCAACTATCGAACTTATCTTGAAGCGGTAACCCGCCATCACATGGAAGGGACCGATGTTCGGCCATTGCTTGTACGCCTTATTTTAGCTTCACTTCACTACTACTTGGGACGATGCGTGAAAACAATTGACTCCTTTGAAAAGGCGGTTACCTTGGATGGAGAATTTCCTCATTACAGCTTGACCTATGCTCAAGAACTTGTGAGTCAAGGGAGTAAAGACGCATGTCAAAAAGCCACGCGACTTCTTGTTCCTTTGGCTTTGTCTTCTACGGTTTTTCTTGAGGCCTATGAATTGCTGAGGCAAGTGGAGGCTAAACATCCAAAACAATTTCCTGAGGTTGATGAAATACGAGCAACACGTCATCCTGCCATTCTGAACTATTTCCACATTTTGCAAGGGTTCTTGTGTGTGGAAGCCCTCGAGCTTCCTTCGAATTCTGAGTCAAGCCCGCGAGAGGAAACGGCGGTGAGTGCTCAAGTGGCGCGAGTTCAAAGATCACGAAACCTCGGGAATGAAGTTTCAATCATCCTCCCCGTTTTAGGCAAGATCGAACAAGCGCGACACTGCATTGAGCGTATCCTTGAGGTGACAGAAGGGCAAAATCATGAATTGATTGTGGTGGAAAATCGAACGGAAGGGCATATCTCAAGTTCTTTCAAGAGTCTTGACGGTGTGGTACGAGTGATTCAAAGTGATCAAAAACTTTGGTTTTCAAGGGCTTGCAATTTAGCGGCGCGTGAAGCAAGTGGAAAATATCTCGTATTCATGCGTGGCCATGTCCTTCCGGAAAAGGGGTGGCTCGAATCTTTGTTGCACGAGGTTCGGTCAAACGAAGAGGTCGCGGTGGTGGGGAGCAAGCTCGTTACCTTGGATGGGCGAATTGATCACGCGGGTCTTGTGTTCTCCCGAATTCTCAATCAACCAACCTTTGTGTATAAAGGGGTTTCTGCTGACGATCGGGCGGTCAACTACCTTCGAGAATTTCAAGCGGTTGAGGGAGCAGGCATGCTTGTGCGCCAAGAGGCTTTTCGAGCGGTTGGGGGATTTGACGAGAAGTATGTCGACAACTATGAAGACTTTGATCTTTGCCTTCGGATTCGGCAGCGAGGTGGGCATGTGGTCTATCAACCCGCGAGTGTTCTTTACAACTTGGATTATCTTGGGCGATTGTTTCGTTCCTTGACCGACCTCGAATATTTTGGTCGAACTTGGAAGGATAAGTTCTTGACCGATGAGGATGCAGTCTACTTGAGAGATGGTTACCTGGCCCGTCATTGGATTCAAAACGGCTACCCTGCTTTCTTGCTTGAACCCGTTACTTCCGAAAAAGCCAGGGCCGAATGGCTCCTGGTGGCGGCGGCTCAGCAATTGGCTCAGGTGGCCGGAGTCCAAGCTATACAGCCAATCCTTCTTCAACCTGAAGCATGGCCTGATGACGCGGCCGTCCTTGAATGGGGAGCCAAGCTTTGTGAACTGGCTGGAATCCCTCAACAAAGCAAGGCGTTTTTAGAACGAAGTTTAGAAAATCGTGGAGTTTTGTCTCGATAAGTGAATCCTTCGATCGAGGTCCTGTTTAACCAAGGTAACTACGCGGCTGTAGCGATGGACGGGGATCCAGAGCAATGGCAAACCCATGCGGCTTTAGGACTCATCGGGAAAACCAAGGAAGCCCTGGAAGGGTTAAGCCAATTTAAGAATGAGGAAGCCACCTTTTACTCGGCGGTTGCCAGTTGGATCGAAGGGGATGATGCGCGTGCGATAAAGCTCCTTCAAAATGTTTCCATCCCGCATGCTCAAAATCTACTTGGCTTGATTAAGAAGCCGCAGTTGAAAATTTTAGCGCAACTGGTTGCCGTGCGCACACCCCCCCTGGGATTTTCTTTCGGCATCAGAACTCGACAAGAAATTTCGGATCCAAAACATCAGCTTGCATCCGCTGGATCTGCAAAACAAACCTTATGGGAATGTTCACGATTACTACAACCCCAATGATCCCCCTGATTTCTATCTTTGCAACATTGGTTGGGAAGCGGTCCTGCCAAACCTTCAGGAACTCCCTTGCCCTGTGATTGGGCAAACCGGGGATCACGACATGCTCGTTCAAAATTTTCACCCTTGGTTTCCAGTTTTCGATGAGCTTCTCGTGAATGATCCAAGCGAGTGGCAAGATGTTCGTCGGCTGGCTCCTGTGCCTGTCTCAACCTTTCCTAAAACATTTGGGCTTGGAGCTCTTCCTCCGATTCCAACTGAACTGCGGACCATTGATGTTTTTGCTTCCGGAGTTTGGGGGCATCCGTTTCACCCCGATAAAGCAAGGCTCCTAAACCAAGTCCTTTCGATCCCTGATCACAAAGTGATGGTCATTAATGGTCATCTTTCGAGTGATTGGTACAACACCTTGCTGGGGAAATCTAAAATTTGTTTTGGGTACATTCGATTCAAACGCGTCATCTCAACGCGAGGAATGGATGCACTGGTGATGGGATGCGCTCCGGTCGTTCAAAAAAACAGCATGCTTCTTCTGTACAGTGGGAAGAATGCAGGGGTCCTGACCTATGATTCCGATCAGGACGACTTGGCTCCAGCCATTTTGAAGGGATTGGCCGATTGGCCACAGCTCGAGAAACGTGTGCGCATGACCGCGCAAAAGATGCGCGACGAATTTGCACTTCCTCGCCTCACGTCAGAGTATCTTCGCTTTGCCACCTTTTTGGCTGCAAAGCCAAGAGGAGCGCGTCGAATCGAACCAAGTGCATTGTTGAGGCAGAAGCGTGTTTCTGTAAACACCGGGGTGATTCCTCACCAGAAGCTCCGGCAAGAGGATCCAACGTGGTGGCCACCGGGAGAGACGGGTGAGAAAACTCCGCGACTCTTCATCGACATGGCCAGAGAATTGGTGATGGATAATATATCTGGTCAGCCGGTTCATCGGAAAACATTCGAGCAGGCTTGCAAGTTTTACCAAGAGGGGATTAAAGCGTTTTCTCAATCCCTGGTCCTTCGATTTAACCTGATCCGAGCCTTGCTGCATCTTGGGAATGACGAAGAAAAAAAGAACGCCATGAAACTTGCGAAACAAACACTTCTTTTGGACAGCTCATCCTTTGAGGTTGATTCGCTTGAAGATGTGTTTACCTACGATTTTTGTAGCACGTTCTTTAATTTTCGGGAATACATTGATTTCGTCAATCAGCACCTCATGGACGGAAAGAAAGTTAAAGAGGAACTGATTCGTTTGATTTTGGCTTCACTTCATTATTACCTTGGTCGTTCCACCCAAGATTTTGAGCATTTGAAAATGGCCACGGTTCTTGATCCCGCATTTCCATTCTTTCGATTGTACTATGCGCGCGAACTGGTTAATCGCGGAAGCTTGGAAGATTTAGCCGAAGCAAGAGAAATCTTGAAAAGCCTTGCTTCCAATTCATGTGTTTTTCTCGAAGCGTATGACCTCTTTAAGGAATTGGAGCTAAGAACCGGTTCTTTGGATCTATGGTTTCGTGATCACGCCGCTATTCTTGACCGTAAAGCTTTGAGTTACATCCAAACCACTGAGTTTTGCAATCGGTGGGAAATCGAATTTCCGGTGGCTGAGGGAAAGAGACTTCCAGAGTGCGCTGCTACTGCCGGTCCGAATGAGGTTGAAGTTTCAATCATCCTACCGGTCGGAGGAAAAACAATTCTCGCACGCCAGTGTCTGGATCATCTTCTTAAGAAAACCAAAGGGGTCTCCTATGAAGTGATCTTGGTGGATGATCTCCCTTCACATGATCCCCCGACTTCGCTTGCGCCTTGCTTATCAACCGTTCGCGTGGTGCAAAGCCAGGTACCATTATCCTATTCAGCGGCGCGTAACTTGGGAGCAAAAGAAGCCAAAGGAAAATATCTTGTTTTCATGCGAAATCAGCTCCTTCCTGAGGAGGGATGGCTTGACAGTTTGCTCTCAGAGGTCCGCGCTTCTTCCGAAATCGCTGTTGTAGGGAGCAAACATGTGAATTTAGCTGGAAGAATTGACCATGCCGGGCTTTTATTCTCTCGGCTTCTTCATCAACCAACCCTTGCTTATCGGGGGATTTCGGGAGAGATTAAAGTGGCAAACACCCGCCATGAGTTTCAGGGGGTCAAGGGTGAGGGAATGCTGGTGAGGCAAGAGGTCTTTCTCTCGATCGGTGGATTCGATACGTCGTACGAGAGGTGTTATGAAGACTTCGATTTTTGCTTGAAGGTGCGCCATCAGGGTTATCGAGTGGTCTATCAACCTACCAGTGTGATGATCAATCTGGACGAGATAGGAAGTTATGGTGGGAACGCGAAGGACCTCGAACGCTTTCTCGCCGCTTGGAAAAACAAGTTTTTGGAAGACGAAGATGCGTTCTACTTAACGGATGGCTATGTGGTAAGTCACACCGTGCATAATGGCTGCGGTGCATTGATGCTGAAGCCTGTTGCTACGGAAGACGAGCAGAAAAGATGGCTGATGGTGGCAACGGTTCAGCGATTGGCTCAAGTGGTCGGTCTTGAAGGAGCTAAACCGATTTTGCTCCAGCCCGAGAATTGGCCGGAGGATGTTTCGGTGCTTCAATGGGGAGCAAGACTGTGTGAACTAGCCGGAATCCCTCAACAAAGCAAGGCATTTTTGGAGCGAAGCCTGGCTTTAGAAAAAAGCGAAAAACTCTAATAAGATCTAAAGCCATATGCGCACTGGGCTCTATGGGGAGCGAGCGGGGGTCCCTGAGGAAGCGGAATTGCGGCGCAAGCGCCACGGATGGCAAGAGCGAGCCCCGCACCTCGGAGACGGGCACGGATGTCCGTCGAGAATGAGCGACGATGGGACCTCCGCTCGTGACCCATAGGGATCTTACGATTGTGGCTTTGGCTCGTGAACCACGTATGAAGCCGTTGGACTAAACATCGAGCGTCGAATTTGATACTTGTCCAACCCCATGACCTCTTTGACCGCTAAAGTTTCTCCGGGGAACGAGTGCCAGTTGAGCTCATCAAATCCAATCACACTTCCACGAGTTAAATGTCCTTGCATGGCTGTGAGACACTCCCGTGTGGGTTCGTAGAGATCGAGATCGAAATAAGCCAAGGCAATAATGGTTTCAGGATGCTCCTTCAAATAGTCTGGGAATGTTTTCCCCGCATCTCCAATAACCAGTTCATATTTCTTCACATGGCTCATTGGTGACTCTTGTTCGTGATAGTCTAGAATAGCAGAAAGATAGTTTGCATACCCTTCGGTGACACTGTAATTTTGTTTGGAGGCGAGATCGGATCCCCCATCTTTCGGATGGATTTTTGGGAAACCGGCAAACGTGTCGAATCCGATGATTTTCCGATTAAAATTATACGGTTCGTACATCCCTCGGAAAGATTCAAACAAAGCCAACGTTTGACCCCATCGAACGCCAAATTCAATCACAACCCCCCGAATGTCTTTGATCAGGTTGTATAATTCATGCATGAATAAGATGCGAGCCAGGGTTTGTCGATTTAAGAACAAACCAAGATTTTTCATGAGCTCATGGGGTGGAATAGGGCATTCTTTGAAAAGGGTGTAAAATCGTTCTCGAAGGGCAATTTCTTGATCTGAAGCATGACTTTCCACTTTGGTTTCGCGCATAACGGCTCCTTTAGGAATATATTATTGTAAATTTAACAGGAAGTAGCGAATTTCCTGGACAATTATGGCTGAATATTAAAGCGATAAATTGGGTATAAATGAAAAAAACCCAGCAAAAACCGAGAAAACTATGAAGCTCACAAGGAGGAACAAAATGGGGACAAAGGTCCTGATCACAGAACCTGTCAATAACGGTAACGGATCCATTGAAGCAACGCAATTACTCTCCCTTCTCAACTCGATGAAGAAGGGAAATTTTTCTGTCCGAATGCCGATCAATCAGGTGGGCATTGCGGGAAAGATTGCAGATACACTCAATGAAATCTTAGAGTTAAACGAAAAAATGGCGAAGGAATTCGAAAGGATTAGCCTTGTTGTCGGTAAGGAAGGCAAAACCACCCAACGGGCGTCTCTTGGAGGTGCTGGAGGTTCATGGAATGCCTGCATCAATTCGCTTAATGCTTTGATCACCGACCTCGCACAACCCACCACCGAAGTGACTCGCGTCATTGGTGCTGTGGCCAATGGGGATCTTTCCCAAAAGATGCATCTTGACATCGATGGTGTTCCCCTTAAAGGAGAGTTTTCACGAACCGCTGTGTTGGTGAACACAATGGTGGACCAGCTGAACTCGTTTGCCTCGGAAGTGACGCGCGTGGCGCGCGAGGTGGGAACCGAGGGAAAGCTGGGCGGACAAGCCCACGTGAAGGGGGTTTCCGGAACGTGGAAAGACCTAACGGATAATGTGAATTCGATGGCCGCCAACCTGACGAGCCAAGTGCGAAACATCGCGGAGGTGACGACCGCGGTGGCCACAGGAGACTTATCCAAAAAGATTACGGTGGACGTGAAAGGGGAAATTCTTGAGCTTAAAGATACGATCAACACGATGGTGGACCAGCTGAACTCGTTTGCCTCGGAAGTGACGCGCGTGGCGCGCGAAGTGGGAACCGAAGGGAAGCTCGGTGGCCAAGCGCAGGTGAAGGGGGTTTCCGGAACCTGGAAAGACCTGACGGATAACGTGAACTTCATGGCGGCCAACCTGACAAGCCAAGTGCGAAACATCGCGGAAGTGACAACGGCAGTGGCCACGGGTGACTTATCCAAGAAGATTACGGTGGACGTGAAAGGGGAAATTCTTGAGCTTAAAGATACGATCAACACGATGGTGGACCAGCTGAACTCGTTTGCCTCGGAAGTGACGCGCGTGGCGCGCGAAGTGGGAACCGAAGGGAAGCTCGGTGGCCAAGCGCAGGTGAAGGGGGTTTCCGGAACCTGGAAAGACCTGACGGATAACGTGAACTTCATGGCGGCCAACCTGACAAGCCAAGTGCGAAACATCGCGGAAGTGACAACGGCAGTGGCCACGGGTGACTTATCCAAGAAGATTACGGTGGACGTGAAAGGTGAAATTTTAGAGCTTAAAAACACGATCAACACGATGGTGGACCAGCTGAACTCGTTTGCTTCGGAAGTGACGCGCGTGGCGCGCGAAGTGGGAACCGAAGGGAAGCTCGGTGGCCAAGCCGAGGTGAAAGGGGTGGCGGGAACATGGAAGGACCTCACGGATAACGTGAACTTCATGGCGGCCAACCTGACAAGCCAAGTGCGAAACATCGCGGAAGTGACAACCGCGGTGGCCACGGGTGACTTGTCCAAGAAGATTACGGTGGACGTGAAAGGGGAAATTCTTGAGCTTAAAGATACGATCAACACGATGGTGGACCAGCTGAACTCGTTTGCCTCGGAAGTGACGCGCGTGGCGCGCGAGGTGGGAACCGAAGGGAAGCTCGGTGGGCAAGCCGAGGTGAAAGGGGTGGCGGGAACATGGAAGGACCTCACGGATAACGTGAACTTCATGGCGGCCAACCTGACAAGCCAAGTGCGAAACATCGCGGAAGTGACGACCGCGGTGGCCACGGGTGACTTATCAAAGAAGATCACGGTGGACGTGAAAGGTGAAATTTTAGAGCTTAAAAACACGATCAACACGATGGTGGACCAGCTGAACTCGTTTGCCTCGGAAGTGACGCGCGTGGCGCGCGAGGTGGGAACCGAAGGGAAGCTCGGTGGCCAAGCCGAGGTGAAAGGGGTAGCTGGAACGTGGAAAGGCCTGACCGATAATGTGAACTTCATGGCGGCCAACCTGACAAGCCAAGTGCGAAACATCGCGGAAGTGACAACGGCAGTGGCCACGGGTGACTTATCAAAGAAGATCACGGTGGACGTGAAAGGTGAAATTTTAGAGCTTAAAAACACGATCAACACGATGGTGGACCAGCTGAACTCGTTTGCTTCGGAAGTGACGCGCGTGGCGCGCGAAGTGGGAACCGAAGGGAAGCTCGGTGGCCAAGCCGAGGTGAAAGGGGTGGCGGGAACATGGAAGGACCTCACGGATAACGTGAACTTCATGGCGGCCAACCTGACAAGCCAAGTGCGAAACATCGCGGAAGTGACGACCGCGGTGGCCACGGGTGACTTATCAAAGAAGATCACGGTGGACGTGAAAGGTGAAATTTTAGAGCTTAAAAACACGATCAACACGATGGTGGACCAGCTGAACTCGTTTGCCTCGGAAGTGACGCGCGTGGCGCGCGAGGTGGGAACCGAAGGGAAGCTGGGTGGGCAAGCCGAGGTGAAAGGGGTCGCGGGAACGTGGAAAGACCTGACGGATAATGTGAACTTCATGGCGGCCAACCTGACCACTCAGGTGCGAGGTATTGCGAAAGTGGTGACCGCGGTGGCCAATGGCGACTTGGAACAAAAGCTCGCCGTTTGGGCCAAAGGAGAAATTGCGGCACTTGGAGACATCATGAACGGCATGATTGATACCTTGGCCACCTTTGCCGATCAGGTCACTACCGTGGCGCGCGAAGTGGGAATCGAAGGAAAATTAGGGGGTCAAGCCAGAGTCCCTGGAGCCGCAGGAACGTGGCGTGATCTCACCGACAACGTCAATCAGCTGGCCGCCAATCTGACCACTCAGGTGCGTGCTATTGCTGAGGTGGCTACCGCGGTGACCAAGGGTGACTTGACTCGAGCCATTGCGGTGGAGGCTCAAGGTGAAGTTGCGGCACTTAAAGACAACATCAATCAGATGATTGCAAATCTCCGGGACACGACACTAAAAAACACAGAGCAAGACTGGCTTAAAACGAATTTGGCCAAGTTTACTCGAATGCTCCAGGGCCAGAAGGATGTCGAAACCGTTTCGAGACTCATTCTCTCTGAGCTTGCATCGATTGTCCCTGTTCATCAAGGGGGTTTCTATATTGTCGATGAGTCGGACGAAGCGCTGATTTTCAGGCTGCTTGGAAGTTATGCCTTCACGGAACGGAAACATTTCTCGACCCAGTTTAAACTCGGAGAAGGCCTGATAGGGCAGTGTGCGTTGGAACGACATCGCATTCTCATCAGCGACGTGCCTCCGGATTACATTCAGGTTAGCTCCGGGCTTGGGAAGGCAAGTCCATTGAATATCATTGTGATGCCAGTTCTTTTTGAGGGACAAGTGAAGGCGATTATCGAGCTCGCCTCTTTTCAGCGATTCAGCCAAGTTCATCAGATCTTCCTCGATCAGCTCATGGAAACGATCGGCGTGGTCATGAACACTTTGGATGCCAATATGCGAACAGAGCAGCTCTTAAAGCAATCCCAATCCTTGACCCAGGAGCTCCAAAGCCAACAAAGTGAGCTGACTCAAACGAACCAACGCCTTGAAGAGCAGGCACGATCGCTTCAGACTTCCGAGGAGCTACTGAAAGAGCAGCAAGAGGAATTGCAACGCACCAATGATGATCTGGAAGGAAAAGCAGAGCTCCTCTCTGTTCAAAAGACCGAGGTTGAAGCAAAGAACCAAGAAATTGAATTAGCTCGTCAAGCCCTCGAGGAAAAAGCAAAACAGCTGGCCATCACATCAAAGTATAAATCGGAATTTTTGGCTAACATGTCGCATGAAATTCGAACTCCGCTCAATAGTTTGCTTCTTCTGGCAACGTTGATCTCGGAAAATTCTGAAAAGAATTTAACCCCAAAGCAAGTGGAATTTGCGAAAATCATCTACTCCTCGGGGACCGACCTTCTCGAACTTATCAATGACATTCTCGATCTGTCGAAAATTGAATCCGGCACGATCAACATTGAAGTGAGCGATCTGGTGTTTGGAGATCTCCGTGATTACATCGAGTGGACCTTTCGACCCGTAGCACAAAATAAAGGAATAGACTTTGGAATGGAACTCAATCCGCTTCTTCCCAGGGCGGTTCGTACTGACGTTAGACGAGTGCAGCAAATTCTACGGAATCTTCTTTCGAACGCGTTTAAATTTACCGATCAGGGGAAAGTCACGTTAAGCATTGACACGGTTACCGCGGGGTGGAGTCCTGACAGTCCCTTACTCAATAAAGCTAAAACTGTATTTGCATTCTCCGTGATTGACACGGGTATCGGGATTCCACAGGAAACGCAAAAGGTAATCTTTGAGGCTTTTCAGCAAGGAGACGGCACGACAAGCCGAAAATATGGAGGAACTGGTCTTGGATTGTCCATTAGTCGTGAGCTTGCCCGCCTTCTTGGGGGAGAAATTCGCGTCAAGAGCGTGCTTGGCAAAGGGAGCACTTTTACACTTTATCTTCCAGATAACCCGCCCCCTGTTTTCCCAACCCCTGCTCAAGAAAAGATTATGATGACGCCTCTGGCGAGCGAAGAGCGTCTCAGAACGGGAATAGCGACCCGTCCCGGATCTTCTGAAACGGCTCACCCGTCTTTCAAGGAAATTCCTCGTCCAATCAACACTGTCGAATTCAGTGATGATCGACAGAATATCAACGTGGATGACCAGGTTGTGCTTATTATTTCGGGTTATCCAGATTACGGGCGTGCCCTTCTTGAAATTGCTCACGAAACCGGATTCAAAGGGGTTATTACCACCGGAAATGTCAGTAGCATACCCTTGGTCCGCGAATTCAATCCAGCCGCGATCAGCTTGGACATTGACTCACCAAGGCTGGATGGATGGACACTCCTTGATCGCTTAAAGAATGATTTTGGAACTCGTCACATCCCGATCCAAGTCGTATCCGCGGAAGACAATGGTCAGCGCGCGCTAAGACTGGGTGCATTTGCCTATCTCCGAAAACCATTCGATCGGGATGCCATGAAGCAGAAATTCCAGAAGATTAAAGATTTCATCGAGCGGCAAGCAAAGAATCTTCTGATTGCCGAGCCAGATAACACCCAAAGAAAGAACATGGAAGAACTAACAGCTTATGATGGGCTCAAGATCGCGGGTGTTCGAACTTCGGAAGAAGCGCTTTCTGCCATGAAGGAAAAAGCTTTTGATTGTCTCCTTCTTGGCTCTCAGCTTCCTGACGCTCAAGTGATGATGCTTCTTGAAAAAATGAATAGTTCTGATGACTTGCGCAATCTTCCGGTCATTCTTTATCTGGAGGGAAAACCGAACCAGAATTTGGAGAAACAGGTTAAGAGCTATTTGGAGAGACTCAATCTCCATGTCGTTCATAGTCCAGAGAGATTGTTCAATCAGACGACATTGCTTCTTCATGAGAATATTACCGATCTTCCGGAGCCAAAAAGGAAGATCCTGGAAAAGGCTCACCAAACACAAATGGCCTTGGCAGGACGAAAAGTTCTTCTGGTCGATGATGATCCCCGAAATCTCTTTGCCATTCGATCCGTCCTTGAAAATTACCAGATTCAGATCATTCAAACGGAGAATGGCCGAGATGCCCTGCGGATACTGCTTGGCACGCGTGACATTGATGTCGTTCTTATGGACATCATGATGCCCGATATGGATGGCTATCAGACCATCCGTGAAATTCGAACCCTCGATGACCGATACAAAACGCTTCCCATAATTGCCCTCACGGCTAAGGCCATGAAGGGGGATCGAGAAAAGTGCATTGAAACAGGAGCTACCGGCTACATCTCCAAGCCTGTGGATGTGGAGCATTTGCTTTCAATGCTGCGAGTTTGTCTTTCTCGATAAGGGTTCCTGTGACAACTTGTGAACCGAAAGGAGGACTTCTATGATTCGCAATCGGAAAAAGTGCGCAACCTGTGGAGCTCACCTGACTACCAGGAACTCGGTTGTTTGTCCTGAATGCGGGACTCCTATAGGCGTGTTCGAAGTCAACGAACAGTGATTCAACATAACCAAGGGTGACACACATCTCATTTACTTTTTGTGGGTGTGTGTCACCCTTTTTTACTGCGATTGCCAGCTTTGCTTTTGGCTTGATGTTGGGTTTCGATGTAAAGGGAAAGACGCGGCTCTTCCACTTTGGGTGGAAATCGCCAGCGTCAACACTGTACAACTTCTGGAGTCTATTAGCCCGTAAAGGTCTATCGCTCCGGATAAAGGGGTTGCTCCTTCTTTTCCTTTTCTTTGTCTTTGTTTGTTTTTTCCTTATCCAACTTCTTGTCACGCGGTTCCATCAAAGTTCACCTCCTTTCTTATTGACGGGCTAACTCCATTTGTACTTGCTCAGACGATTTGCCACCACTGTTTTCAGATTGCATCTGTACAATGAGATGAGTTCCCGATCCGAGATTTCCGGTATCGATCCTGAGATGAAAGTTCCCTTGGTCATCGGCGAAAGTTTCAAGACTAGCGATCTCGTCATGTTGGTTTTTGAGAACTCGAACTCTCACCAAGGCTTTGGGCTCAGTTTTTCCTGTCAGGTCAAAGATTTGTGAAACCTTTGAAGCGGGATTAGGTGAAATCACTTCCAGCGGGAGAACACCGTTGGGCGTTGTGAGGATACTTCCAATCGAAAGGGCGTTGATGTTGGTTATCGAGTCCACGGGTCCATTGGGTAGTTGAAGTTTAATGGTGACATCCTGGGATTTTCCTTCAAGATTCGTAGGCACGGCGTAGGTTCCGATATAGGTTCCCGGTGCAGATTCCTGCATGATAATCCTTTCACTGTTTCCGATAATCATGCTGGCTATTCCGCCCGGAGTTCCATTCATCTTAACGGTTACGGTTTGCCCTGGCAGTGCGCTCGTCGGAGAAACAGAAATGGCATTGATTAAATTGCTCGTCGATGTGTTTTGTGCATTCTGAGATTGAGGTGATTGCGGAAGGGGCCGAGTGGGGGAGTTTAAAACATCGACTCCGCCTGTTCGACTTAGAATGTTCACTGTCCGATTAGAAGCCACCCAGGTTACTTCTGCACCTAAGGCCTGACTAATGAATCGAAGGGGAACCATCACTTGGCCGTTCAGGTTCAGTGGTGGCACATCCAAAGTGCGGGTATCTCCGTTCACCATAGCTTGTGTTGAGCCGAGACCCAAGCGAATATCAGTTCCCAAGTGCTGGGCCATGATGGAATGTGTTGCAGGATCATAATTCACCGTTGCACCGAGGTGTTCAAAAACACCCCGAAGGGGAACCATGACTCTCCCCTGATACATGATGGCAGGCTGGGCGAGCGCCACACGTTCCCCGTCGATCATCAATAACACTTGAGGGCTCAACAACTCAGCCCGGCCAGGTGAAGACAGCCACATCAAGACAAACAACAAAAGTGGCAAAAGCTTTTTCATTTCTATCCCTCCTCTTGGATTTTGGTTAATGATGGTGTTACTTTACATTTATACCCGCAGCGTTACGGCTTTATAGCAAAGTGCAACGGTAGCGGATTTGAAGAAATGACAGGCGTTCTTTGAGCCATTTGAAACGTCTGCATGTATCTCTGTGCAACACGAGCCCATATCATTTCACGCCCAAATTCATAGGCCCGCTTGCGCACACTGAATCGCTCAATTTCGTTCGCTAGAAGCTTGACTGCGGCTCTTGCGATCGCCTTTGGGTTTTTGAAGGGGACCAACATTCCTCGCCCATCTGACAAGATTTCTTCCGCGTACCAATAAGGAGTCGAGATTACCGCTTTTCCAGCCCCAACCGCATAGGCCAGTGTACCAGAAACAGATTGCTCCGGGTTGAGATATGGGGTGACGTAAATGTCCGTCGCTTGGAGGTATTCGATGAGTTCTTCGATGCGGACAAAGCCATCGTGTAAAACCACATGGTCTTCCACTCCTAGCTCCTTAGCAAGGCGCATTAAACCTAACCGATAAGATTCTCCTTCATTCTTTTTCACGTTGGGATGCGTTGAACCGACAATGAAATACACCACATTCGGACAGTGTTCGAGAATCATGGGAAGCGATTCAATGACGTTTTCCAAACCTTTGTTTTGCGAAATCAATCCAAACGTCAGTAAGACATTCTTGCCTTGGAGGCCAAATCGATCTTTATATAAACAACTCTCAACAAACGGGACATCCGGAATTCCATGAGGGATGAAGTCGATTTTTTCTTGGGGAATGCGGTAGACCTCTTCAAGAAGTCTCATTCCGACTTTGCTCATGACAACGACCCTTTCAGAGCATCGAATCACTTGTTGAAGAACCGTTCGTTGGTTGAGGTCTGGGTTTTTCAGAACCGTATGCAGTGTGGTGACCACCGGCATGTTCAAACGAGCAATAAGTTCCAGAATGTAACTACCAGAGATTCCGCCAAAAATACCGAATTCGTGCTGCAGACACACCAAATCGGTGTTGCTTGCGTTCAGAAATTCTGCCGCGTCCCAGTATGAACGGATGTCCGATTCTTCAACTTCAAGTCGAACTTGAGGGGGGTAGGCATAATGATTAGGAGTATCACTAAGCGCCACGACAAGGTTGTTAGCCCTGTGTGATTGCGAGGAAATCGATTCATAAAGATCGGCGGTAAAGGTCGCGATTCCACACCGACGAGGGAGATAATTTCCAATGAACGTGATCCCACCGCGTGAGAACGTGCTGGAGCTTCGATGTTTTTTCATAGGGATCTTTTCCTTTCTCGAATGATTTGATATATCTATTCATACCCGATTGGATCGGGAGATATTCATTTTCGGGAGATATTTCATTTAATGAATCGGTTTGCGCTGCTTGGCCCGTGTATGGTGAGGTTTTGACGAGGATTTCCGTGGCTGGGTGATACGCTTTTTACTTCCATTTTTACTTCCATGGACGATCACGGGCTTCTTATTACCCGATGGTGGGTAGGCAGGAGGAAGTTTTGAACTGGTGCCTGGTAAAGGGCTTTTTCTATCTTTGGGCATCGCGGGTGTAGCTGGATTACCAGGAACGCGTTTTCGATCGGCTGGCATGGCCGGGGTGGCGGAACTTCCGGGCCCGTTTGAAGTATTTTGTGAAAACGTTAAGCCAGAGTAGACCAGTAGACAAATCATTAAGAACACTTTCATCTTCATTAATTCTCCTTGTTTTCTTCTTGGAAAGAGCGGACTGTGTTTACGAAGCAAGTGGCCATGGCTCTTCCCAACGTACTTGCTTCCAAGTCTGATTCTGTTTGTCTTTGTAAAATGCAATACAAGCTTCCACATAGGCTCGCTTTTTTGAAACGAGATCTTGAGGTCCAGAAGGCAATGTCTTGTAAAGTTCTTTCCAATACTTCAACGGATGTTCCCAAGGATAACCATGAATAATCCAGAGTGGGATGGCCACGGTATGTCTCACCAAAATAGATTCCAGCGTTTTGTAATCTATTTTCAGAATACTAAGGAGTTGATCGATTTCTGGGGGTTCACTGTCGTGGGGCCAGATGATTTCGATGTGCTCATCGTCATGGGCAGAGATAACCACATACCCGAGTTCTTGAATTTGGTTTAAAGCTTCCTGAATCGCATCTTGCACACGATAAATCATGTTGTTACACCATCCTTGTCGTACCTCTTAAACACAGTCTGATCATATTGTACCCTCCGCGGTATGAACGTCACACATGTTTTGAATGATATACATTGTATTTTATTTGGGTAGACTAAACCTAGAAAGGAGGTGAAGAAGAGTGAATTTAGACGCCAAAAGAACTATTTCGTTGGTTTTGATTAGCGGACTTTGTATGACTCTCCCCTTGCGGACAGGTTGGTCAGCTTCAATCATAAAGAAGGCGGAACATAAGATCAAGGTCATGGGTGTGCAATCAGACCAAAAGACGGTACAAAAAGATGAGGCAAGAATCAAGGATGACGAGACCAGCATTAAACAGGATTACGCGAAGATCAAAATCGATGCGAACAATTCCAAGATGCTCGTGCGCGACCAAAAAGAGCTTAGCAAGGATCAACGACGACTCTTGAAAGACAAACAAAAACTGGTGAAAGACCAGAAAGAATTGCGGGAAGATTTGTCCCAAAACAAAACGAAGGGAAATAATAAGTCGTCGTATTAAGATTTAAGAATGAGCAGAGCCTCGGTAGGTAACGAGGCTCTTTTTTTCTCGATTCATCACATCAATTCGTCAATACTGGAAGGACACCACCTGTTTGTCTCCTGGCTTGAGGGAGATTATTTTTCTTTGACTACCATACTTTTCGTGCCAGGCTTCAACGACATACGTGCCTGCAGGAACATTGGTAATACTAAAGCTTCCATCTTCCCCTGTTACACTAAAATAAGGATTGGCAATGACTGCAACAACAGCATGCATCCAAGAATGAACATCGCATTTCACCGGAATCATTTCGGCTTTTTGGAAAACCACGGAACGCGAAGGAATCATTCCTGCTGCTTGTTCGCCTGGCTCGCCGAAGTTTAGCTTTGGATTCAATCTTGGCATGAAGTGAACATTATGAAGAACCTTTGGATCATCATTGATAACATGAATCGTCTGTCCCACCATGACTCCAAGCACGTGAGGCCTGTACCAACAATTTAGTTGATCCAAAGTGGCGGGAGGTGGCGGCCTCCAATTTCGGTGCCTTAGGCCCTGCTTGATATAGACCACCACGTACCGAAGGGTCTTGTTCTGATTAACGACGACCGTTTCTTCTCGAGGAGGATTGCTTCTTTGGGCAAGAACGCACAAGGGTTCTTTTGCCATGACGACCATTTTCCTGTGGGGAGGAACTCCGCGAAACAAAACTTTGCCGATGATCGCTCCCCGCTCGTCTTCAGAACGGGATTCCTTAGCCTGGGGAAAAAGGGTCACAAAAAAAACGAGAATCAAGACGAAATTGATGCGCTGTACCACAAGGTTAATGTTTATGTTGGTTAGCACGGGATTGCAGGCTTGTGCTGATCAGGCTTATTCCCGCTATGATCATGCAGAGAAAGATTGACGTTTCAATCAATTTTGAAGAAAAAACAGCTTCGCTATTCGTAATTAGCCCAGGCTTGGTGGGTTCTGGGATGTCCGGGGTAGGTGGGAGGTCAGGCGTGGGGGGACCCGGCCTTGATGGCGTGTAACCGTACGTTGGCCGTGGCTCAGGAACGACCTCAGGTAAGGGGGGATCACTCGGCGTGGGGTTCTCCACCGGCTGCTGCTCAGGTGTTTCAAAGGAACGATCGGAATAGGTCCAATGAGAATCTGGGCTTGCATAGCCTTGCAAACCCGAAATTAGAAGCCAAACCGCCAACACCACGAACATCCTGGAAATAAGGGGCATGGTTTATTTCCCCTTTTTGTGCCCTTCTTCGCCATGATGTTTCAGCACCGTACGAGCAGCCACTTCTTCCGCCCGTTTCCCGTAACGCCCATCTTTCTTTGCAGAGCTAAGGATGTGTTCGTATTGGCGTTGTTCTTTGCCGCTTACTCCTCGAAGATGTTTCTTTCCTGGCATCTTTGCTCACGCTCCTCTATGGATCTAGTACCCTACAGCTTTCTCTCTTAAACGGGCGTTGGCCTTATAAATGTCTCAGGCAAAAGCTGAGAATGCGTCATCCCGTAATATCGCTAAGGCTCACATAAAATCACCCTTTTGCCGATTGTCTGTGTCTGTTCACTTTACTATAATAGGTATACAAGCAATCAAAGAGCTTAGTTTATTCCATTAAGTTAAGGAGGAGTAAAATGCCAACAGTTGATTTCGGAATTAGGACAGATCGATTGGACTCTCATACGGCGGTCGTGAATATCGAAGGAGATTTGGATCTCTATCGAGCTCCCGAGTTTGCCGAAGCCCTTACGTCATTGATTACAAGAGGGTGGTATCACCTGGTTGTCAATCTTGGGAAAGTAACCTTCATTGACACCACGGGAGTCGGGGTCCTCATCGGGGCACACAAGCGGGTAAAAGAATGGGATGGAAGCATTACCGTGGTAAACACTAGCCCGCGATTCATGAAAATACTTCAGGCCATCCGCTTGGCTCCTATCTTTCAAATATTTGAAACACTGGAAGATGCTCTTTCCGCGGTGCGAGCAGACGAAACTCTGCTTTCAGCTGTGTAGGCGTTCATAAGTTGTTGAAAGGTTGCACGTACACCACTAAAAGAAAGGAGGAAGAATGCCATGTCAAGCCGAGAAAACCAAATTGAAAATGAGCCCAAGAAAGATCTGATCGATGACGATGAAGAAGATGAAGCCGAGGGTCAGCGCTAGGTAGTTCATAACATGAAGGACGCACATCCAACGGATGTGCGTCCTTTCTTTTTGTGGAAAGCTGAGCTGTTTTTACGGACTTTGCACTGTGGTTATGCTGTGGACTTCTGTCGTGGTGATGGCACTTGGTGTCATTTGCATTGAATAAACCAAGCTGGGAACATACGATGAATAGAAGTCGGGGGGATTGACCGTTGGAGTGACTGCCACGAGGTTTTCCCCACTGGGTAAAGCTAAGTGTCCTGTTATCGAGCTGCTGTTAAAGGAGTCTCCTTGTTGCACAACATAAGTTCCCACATAGGTTCCAGGGGTTATCTCATCCATCGGAATGCCGGTCGTTTTGCCAACGTTCGCTCCAGAACTCGTTGAAATTGGTCCAATGTCAAAGGTGGCGATTCCATTCGGACGACCAAGCAAAATCACGGTGGCTGTATCCCCCGGATTGAGTTGCGAGCTTATGTTGTCGAACACTTTGATCGTGGTGAGTGATGAGATTGGGATCATTCGCGGAACAACGGTTTCCGATGAGGCTACTGATGTGGTCGACATCGAGGTATTCCCCACAGGGGCCCCTTGTGATTCGACAGTGAACCACATTTCGTGTTCAAAGGGAACTGCAACCGCATTAACACCAATGAACTTTAAGTGATGGGTTCCTAAGTGAAGCGGTTCGGCTGGACTGTAGCTTGCCGAATCTGGCCCAACCTTCGTAAAGTTAGTGATATCGCTGCCGTCGAAGTAAACACGAAGTCCTTGTTGGGTATATGGGTCGATCTTTTCATACCGCACAAAAATGTATTGTGGATTTGTCGTGACGTACGAGCCATTGTTAGGTAGAATGTTGGTAATCACTGTCCGCGGCCATTGAGGAATTCCTGTTGACAGGTAATAAGTGGAAAGCTTGTATGCTTGATGCAAGTTTTTTTGTAAATGACCGGTGATTTGAACATTCGAAAGGTTTACCCCGGTGGGAATCATGTAACTGCCAACATAGACTCCTGGGGAAGCTTCGGTCATCGACAATCCGGTGGCGTAATTTCCTACATCAAAAGTGGCTGTTCCTCCTGGTTCTCCGCGAAGCGTAATCTGAACGGTGTCTCCTGGTTGATAAACACGGTTCTGATCAAACGTGACGTCCGTAATCATTATTTCTTGGGCTCGAACGACAGCCGCGAACAGGAACATGACCACCATGGTCATGAAAAACAAACTGATTTTTATATTAGGCATAACGCACCCTCCTCATGTAAATTTAAATTTTATACTGCATGAAGCACTCTAGGTATTGGGAAGCGGATAAGTACTGAAATCAGCTCCTTCATACTTGGAGAGAATCTGTCGAATGCTAAGCTGGCTGATTTCTCCCGATGGGAGAGCGATAGCAATCAATGCGCCGCCATTGGTGATAGTCTTGTTATATCGATCGCTGGCCTCTGCAGCTACTCCTTGATCCTTCAGGAGGCCCGTGATCCCACCCGCAATCGCGCCTGCCGCTGTTGTTCCTGCACTTGTGGCTACTGCCGTGGCCAGCGCTCCGCCTCCGATCACCAATCCAACCCCGGGAATGAAGAGCGCAGCGAGAGTGGCCAATGCTCCAATCGCAAGGCCAAGCCCAGCCCCTTTTGCGGCCCCAACAGCCGCATCTGCGCCTGTGGTCATGGTTACCCCATGTTTGGCATTTTCTACCACATCAGGAGCTTCTTCTGAACACCGCCCCCCCGAATCTGTAATCGAGTATTTTTCGTTGAAGACTAAACTGATATCTTCGTCTTTAACCCCGGCATCGAGCAATGCGCCCACAGCCTTTTCTGCTTGCGAACCCTCCGCAAATGATGCGTACAAGATATCTCTCATTGTGTATGCTCCTTTCTGTAGCAAATATAATATGCTGTATAATAAAAATATACCCGATCAGAAATCGGGTTAAACCAAGCTAAAAGCTGAATTAGACTTCAGACTTTGGATGAGAAAAAATAGGAGTATGGCTTTCATACCAGTCGTTGTTGGGCGGTATAATAAATGCGTGTCACAAGAAAACCCAAGAATATTTAAGAATATTTAATGAAGAGTTATTCAGGAGGCGACTCATGGTCACAGGAATTTCAAATGCGGTCAAAGAAGCGCTCAACGAAATTCAAAAGGTCGGTTATTCCATTGCTTGTTCTCCAGACCAAGATAAAATTTACATCACTTGGATCGGGAGCCCGCCGCCTCCTGATATTTCGAGGCAATTAGCCATTTTGCAAACCAATCCGAATCTGTTAGGAGAGGCATTGCGATTTCACACCGTTTCAATTCCACTGTGGTTAATCTTGGGTTACCCTTGGGATCGTCCACGAGAACATTGGAGTCGCCTAGAGAAATCGCTGTCTTCGAATCCGCATCCATTCGAACGGAAAAAACATGCCTATGCAAAAGCCTGTCTTGAGTGCTACAAGAGCAAACGCGATACTTCTTGGAAAGAGGTGATGTGGGAAGAACCTTGGCCTGTACCCACCTAAGTCTTATCTTTTGGTTTCTTCGATTGAAATGATTCCCTTGCGAATCGCATATTTCACCAGATCAGTGGGACTCGATAGATCGAGCTTCTCCATAATGTGAGCACGATGCGTTTGAACTGTTTTCAATGAAATGAATAGCTTTTCTGCAATGGCCTGATTGGAATAGCCTTCGGCTAAGAGTTTGAAAACTTCTTGTTCTCGGGGAGTCAGTTCGTCTTGTTTTGTTGTGCCTCGGGTGGTGTGTTCACTGATGAGTGACTTGGTCATGGAAGGAGAAAGATACGATTGGCCTTCCGCAACCGCGCCGATGGCGAAGATAAGTTCTGCTGACGCGCTTTCTTTAAGCACGTACCCAGAAACGCCTGACCGAAGACCATTCCAAAGGTGTTCTTCCAAATCGGATTGGGTAAGGAGAATGAGCTGGACTTGGGGGTTCGTGGCATGAATTCTGCGTGCAGCTTCAATGCCATTCATGATCGGCATTGCAATGTCAAGCAGAACCAGATCAGGTTTTAGTTCGTTCACAATGGAGACAGCATTTTCCCCGTTCGTGGCCTCACCGACGACCTGAAGATCTGATTGCTCGGCAAGTATCCTCTTTATTCCATCTCTGACGATCGCGTGATCATCGGCAATCACAATTCGAATCATAGAATTATGACCTCCGTGTAGGCGTTCATAGAATTGATAAGTTCGCAGCGGCGTGAGAACTACCTTCCGGCCTTATGGGGTATAATAGGGAAGGACCCCCGTATGGCTTGAGTGAATTTAGATGTCCGACAATAAAGGAGGCCGAATGGGAATGAAACAAGGATTCATCGTTTTTGTCAGTTTGTTGGCTGGATTAGTTTTTAGTGTTTCGGCATCAAAAGCTGCCACGGTAACCGTCGATGATACATTGAAAAATTTGATTGGTCGATGGAAAGGGGAGGCTTTTGTAGAGAAGCGGCTGGATAGGACGGAGGAATTGGTCTTGCGACCTATCTTCGACAACAAGTTTGTCTTCGCGGAGCTGGCGCCTCTCCCGGGGCAGACGAAGAATTTTCAAGGCAAAGGTTTTTTAAGTTATGATTCCAATGAAGGCAAGTACCTCTTTTACTGGTTTGACAATGATGGATTCAACGGGAAATATGAAGGGGAAAAGCAGGCGAATTCCATCATCTTTGCTTATGTCGATCGTCGTGGAAACAAGAGAATCCTAACGCTTGAGGTTGAAAATAAGAATCAATTCACAGTTTCTATCCAAGATGGCGGAAGGCTAGTTCAAACCATTAAATATACACGAGAATGATGTCAGGGTAGTTGTTTTAGAACCAAGAGGACATTGAATGGAAGTCAAGAAGCTTTAAAATTGCAGCTTTAATCCTAGATTTTTTTTAATATCCCTGTGACCTAATGGCTGACACTGGTCACTCTTATACCGGTAGAGGAGGTGTCTTACATGGTGCAATTTGACCAAGTGAGAGAACCCCGGTTCGTTCTGCGGACTCTCTTGGACGAACAAATACAAAGAAAGGAGCCCGTAGAGGCTCAGCAACAAAAAAGTCCTGAAGCCCTTCACGCTGAGCTTCAGGAACGCGC
>Ga0207095_10099_pt2 | contig 26361 bp, 28 predicted proteins | sample Alteio_BWMinHeat_88_FD_153529 | JGI IMG/M metagenome (GOLD analysis project Ga0207095, IMG submission 153529) | Enriched cells from forest soil in Barre Woods Harvard Forest LTER site, Petersham, Massachusetts, United States -... | ecosystem: Environmental > Terrestrial > Soil > Temperate forest >... | reverse complement strand
ATTGAGGACACCAAGTTCCGCGAAAGAAAAAAAGGAAGAGATTTTTCCCCTGATAGTTTTTGAGAGAAACTTGACCACCGGCGGCTGAAAGCAGGGTAAAATCAGGAGCCTTTTCTCCAACATCCAAGGGTTTTGTCGCAATTCCAACAAACATAACGTCTTCTGACTTCGCGAAGGGGGAGAAGCTTCCTTTAGCTTCGAGCGAGCTCGTAAAGAAAAGGAAGTTGTTTCACCCGAAGTCTTCTTCCCCTTCCCTCTTCCCCTTCCAAGATCTTGATGAGCTCATGAACCCGATCCTCGGGGCGAATGGTCTCAAGAATCCGTTGTTTTTCGACAGGATCGCACGGAAAAGAAGAGGTGATGAGATCCGACAACACTCCCAGATCCAAGTGAGGAGCCGAGAAAACGGTGAACCCCCAATGCGGGGGTTCAATCACTCTCGAAAAGGCTTCGAAAAGCTGGTCGCGCAGATGGGCTTGCTTTCTGATGGAAAGCGGCTTAAACGCTTCCTCCACCACTTCAACCTTAGCCTTTCGATAAGGTTTTTCCACGTGGATGTGTTTCACACGAGCTCTCTTCAGACCATGCAAGATAATGTTGTATTTATTTTCTGGGAGGACTTCAGCTCGAACGATTTGTCCAAGACAAACCATTTCATAAATCGGTGGGCTTTCCTGATATTGATCGCGAAAGCCTGGTTTGAGAAGCGCCATCCCAATCAGCCCATCGGTTTCCAACGTATCCTTCACCATTTGATGATACCGCGGTTCAAAAATGTGAAGTGGCAAGAAGGTGTTCGGAAAAAAAACCACGTTTGGAAGCGGAAACAATGGAAGGGGTCCTTGATACGCCTCAAGAGGGTTAAACAAGAACATGGTTAGAGATTAGCTTCTAACGAAAAAACTCCTGGAGAAAGGAAGAAAGCTTCCTCTTCGGGAAAGCAAAAGGTACCCTAAATGCAAACCAGTATTGGAGAACCTCTTTTTTTACGTGCGTGCCGGCAAAAGCCAGCCACGTCCACCCCTGTTTGGTTCATGCGTCAAGCTGGACGGTACATGCCTGAGTACCGAAAGATTCGAGAAAAACATACCCTTCTCGAAATCTGCAAAACGCCGGAACTCGCCACGTTTGTGACACTTCTCCCTGTTAACAGCTTGGGGGTCGATGCCGCCATTCTGTTTGCCGATCTCCTCTTGCCGTTAGAGGCGCTTGGGATCCCATTCCATTTTGCTGAAGGTGAAGGGCCAGTCATCGACAAGCCAATTTCATCTTCGAACGATGTGAAGGGCATCCAGCTCGACGCAGTTGAGGAAAAGCTAGGTTATGTTCTTACGGCCATCCTTCATGTCAAGCAGGCTTTAGAGGGAACCGTTCCGCTCATTGGTTTTGCAGGCGCCCCTTTTACTTTGGCGAGCTATCTTATTGAGGGGGGGCATTCAAACACATTTTTGAAAACAAAACAATTCATGGTCCACGAGCCTGAAGCCTGGCACGATCTCATGGACAAGATTACACGGATCACAAAAGAGTACTTGCTGGCACAAATCGAAGCAGGCGCTGATGCAGTTCAACTTTTCGACAGTTGGGTCGGAGCTTTGACTCCGGATGACTATCGACACTTCGTTCTCCCCTATTCTTCCGCCATTCTTCGCGATGTCGCCAAGACAAAGGCCCCTGCGTTGCACTTTGGAACCGGAACCGCAGGGATGCTGGATGCCATTCGTGATGCAGGTGGGGATGTCGTTGGGATCGATTGGCGCATCCCCTTGAATAAAGCTTGGAAAGTGATTGGGTATGAAAAGGGAATTCAAGGGAATCTTGATCCAGCGCTTCTCTTCGCGCCACAGCCTTATCTGAAAAAGCAAGTTGAAAGCATTTTAGAGAAAGCAGAAGGACGGCCAGGTCACATTTTCAATCTGGGACACGGCATTCTTCCAGGAACTCCAGTTGACAATGTAAAGTATGTTGTGGCGTGCGTTAAAGAGTACCAACCCAGTCCTGTCGGAGGTCTTCATCGTGAATAAAACATCGCGCCCGCTCACTGGAGTTCTTCTCATGTCCCTTGGAACTCCCGCGCAACTGGATGACATGGAAGCTTATCTCCTCGATATTCGCCATGGCCGAACCCCAAGCCCTGAGTTTGTGAAAGAAATTCAGAGTCGTTATCGTCAGGCCGGAGGCAGGTCTCCGTTACTTGACATTGTGAAACTGCAAGCCAACGCCCTGCAGGCCCGTTTTCAAAAAAAGGGGGAAAGTCACTTCAGAGTGTATGTTGGCATGCGTCATTGGCATCCGTACATCAACTCGATCGTCCCCCAGCTACTCGCCGATGGGGTCGAAACACTGATCTCGCTCCCTCTCACCCCGTATTACTCTCGAATGAGCACCGAAGCCTATCACGAGAAAGTGAGAGAGAGTCTTTCAAGTCTAAACGCAAATCCAACCACTCTTTTCGTTGGAAGTTGGAATGATCACCCGCTTCTCCTCGAAAGCTTTAGTGAAAAAATTGAAGAAGGGTTGAGCTTGTTTCCTAACCGAGAAACGATTCACGTTCTCTTTACGGCCCATAGCCTTCCCGAAAGAGTACTCCTCGAAAAGGATCCTTACCCGGACGAGTTCTTCGAAACCGCAACGCTTTTGGCACAAAAACTTCGCCTGAGTCACTGGAGCTATGCGTACCAAAGCCAAGGGGGATCAAAGGAGCCATGGTTGGGTCCAACCGTAGAAGCCCAATTGGAAACCGTGAAAGCACAAGGAGCTACCGACGTCCTCCTTGCTCCCATCGGTTTTCTTTGTGACCACATGGAAATACTTTATGATGTTGACATTTTATTTAAAAAGCTAGCGAAAGAAAAAGGGATTCGCCTTGAAAGGACTCCTTCACTGAACGCTTCACCCAAGTTCATTGACACCTTGGAAGCCCTCGTCGTCGAAAGCCTGAAGACCACTTCACTCAGCCACTCCTAGTCGTGAACCCTTCGAAAAAGCGTGTTGCTATTCTTGGTGGAGGCATTACGGGTCTTTCTGCCGCGCATTTTCTCAAAACTCGTGCAACCCTACCGATGGAAATTGCTCTCTTGGAAAAAGAACCCATTCTGGGTGGCCAAATTTCGACACTTCACCATGATGATTTCCTCATCGAAGAAGGCCCTGAGTCCTTTGTGCGTTACAAAAAGGGGGGGCTTGAACTGTGTGAGGCACTTGGCCTTCAAAACGAATTGATTGTCCCGCATCCGAAGAATCGATCCACCTTTATTCTCAAAAACGGCAAGTTGGTTCACTTCCCTCGGGGGGTTATGAACCCGTTTTCTCAATCGATCTTTTCACTGATCAGCACATTCTTATTTACTCCACTTCTTTCTTCCAAAGGAAAACTCCGGTTAGCTCTAGAGCCATGGATACCGCCTCGGAATTCGGGCTCTGACGAAACGATCGAGGCATTTGCCAATCGAAGGCTTGGAGCCGAGTTTTGTCAAAACCTTCTTCTCCCCCTCCTCTCCGGTGTGTACGGGCCAGAAGCAGGCAGCCTCAGTGTTCGAGCCCTCCTCAAAGAATACGCTTCGGCTGAACAAACGTCAGGCAGCATTTTTCGTGCCTTACGAAAAAAGCAATCGACCGAAAAAACACCCCTCCATTCAACAAAGTCAATTGAAACTTCGGTTTTCATATCTCTTCATGGGGGTTTAGCAAAGCTTGTTCAAGCACTGCAAGATTCATTAACCGAATGCCACATCGTGGTAAACACCCGAGTTCGAAGCATTGAAAAGAATTCCTCAGGCTATGGGATCTTCACGCAAGCTGGGGAAAAGTTGATGGAGGCTGATGCCCTGTTGATGGCCACGCCGGCTTACATGACCGCTTCGTTGGTTCGTCCCATTGATCCTGAGCTTGCTCACCGTCTTGATTCAATTCCCTATGGCTCTGGCCTGGTCTTCACTTTTGGGTTTTACGACAACCAGGTGAAACGTCCCCTTCGCGGAACTGGATTTCTGGTTCCGAAAAAGGAAAAACTTCCTTTTCATGCCTGTACTTGGAGCTCGAGCAAATGGACCGATCGGGCGCCGAAAGGAAAGGTCCTTATCCGCACCTATGTTTCCATTTCAGAACAATTTACCGATTTTGAGCAGCTGAGGAATTCTGTCTTAGATGCTTTGCGCCACATTCTCAAAATCTCAGGCGAACCAATCCTTTCGGAAACTCATCCTCATTTTCGTTCATTGCCACAGTACCCCCTTAACTACGAAGACACGCTGGCAAGCATTCGACAAAGTTTAACAAAACATCGAGGACTCTTTCTGGCTGGCGCTGCCTACGGAGGGGTCGGAATTCCAGACTGCATTCTAAGCGCCGATAACGCAGGGGGAGAGCTTCTTGCCTACCTTGAAAAAGGATTCGTTCCTGGTGGAGAGAAGAAATTCCACTAAAGGAGCTCCATGCAAAGGCTGATGGCTATTCAAATTGTTTCCCCTACCCTGCCCAAAACCAAACTTCAAGAGATTCTTGAAAAAAGAAAGCCATTGGTGACCGGAGGTCATTTTCTCTATCCTGCCGATGATCGTGGACCGAGCTCACACCTCTCATCTTTTTTTTATCTTGCAAGACTTACAAGCTCGCCTGAGTTTGTTTCCCTTCTTGTTGCGGATTTAACCGAATGGATCAAAAGAAACCGCGTCCCTGTCGATGTCGTTTTTGCTCCGGCTGATCCAGTGTTGGTTCCCATTATTGTACAACTGCTGGAATCTTTGCGTAAGCCTGCAGCGTTCCTCGAATACCTTCCTTCTGGACGATTTGGATCAAACATTGAAAGTGCCAAGTTACTGCAACTCGGAGAAAAAGTATTTGTGTTTAATGGGGTTTCAACCACGGGCCGTTGTGTTGGGGAAACGCTTCCAGCCTACGTGGAGAAAGCCGGGGGAGTGGTTTCAGCAATCGGCGCTTTTGTGAAGGGAACGGCTCCTGGGGTCAGTGCGACGGAAACGAAGTATGGAGATCGCTTTTATTCGGCCCTGCAAGCCGATATCCCCATGTATTCTCCGGATCGATGTCCGTTGTGCAAGGAAGGGCTCCCGTTGGTCCCATGGAATGCCAGTGTTAGCAAAGGAGCAATTTAGAATTATGACATCCATGTCAAATTATGGAACGAATGATGGAGTCGTCCTGACTCCGATGTGTAGGCGTTCTTAGATGCCAACCCTCTTAGGTCAGCTCACCTTTCCACTTCGTTTTCTTGATTTCTTAGCGTTTGAAGCCCACGTAAGAGGAATGCGGGTTAGTCGGGGGGTTCCCAACGACGAAATTGAAAAATACCTGGCAATTTGGAAAAGCGACTGTGCTTACTATGAGCTTGCCTTGTCAAAAAAACAAGTTTATGAATCAGAGCAAGTTGTGCCGATACCATCCTTCGTGAAGAAACCTGATTACGAGTTTGAAATTGCGTGTCTTCTTGACGCGGACGTTCGAGGTCCGCTGTCCTTGGTTCAAGCGGAAGAATTCGTGAAAAGTTCCACACATATCACGATCCTCAACGACTTTTCAGCCCGCGACCTCCAAGAGCAGGATCGCCAGCTTGGCCTTGGCGTTGCGCGAAGCAAATCAGTCCTTGGTAAAGCAATAGGACCCCGTTTTGTTCCCGCTAAAGACCTGAAGCTTTCCGAAATCAAGCTTCGGCTCAAAGTGAACGGACAAGTTCGAACTGAAACCAATTACGGAACCTGTTTCTGGACATTCCCAAAGATACTATCGCATCTTTCTAACCAGAACATCTTCCTCGAACGCGGAACTTTGATTGGTTCTGGCACTGTCGGCGGTGGCTCGATCGCGGAGTTCGGTGGAAAATATCCTTGGCTTTTACTAGGAGATCTCGTCGAAATGGAAGCGTCCGAAATCGGAACGCTTAAAAACAAGATAGGAGCGCTGTAACCCGACATGAAAACCTCTCGCTTACTTTCACTTGCTTCGCTGTTGTTAGGATTGATTGTACCAACCGTCCTCCTTGCTTCACCCCTCAATCAACAAAAACCAACCGTGCAAAAGCAACTTTCTTTTGATAACCTGGCGATTCCACTACGGTCTTTTTTGCAAGATCAATCGATCCCCGGGCTGTCCTTGGTCATCGTAAGAGACAATCAAATCGTATACAAAGAAAGCTTTGGATGGTATCATCCTGACACGATTCTTCCTATCGGCTCTGCAGCCAACGTGGCTTCAGTGACCGCCATCATGACTCTTGTTGACCAAGGAAAGCTCCACTTGGATGATCCGGTCAACAAATACATTACGGATTGGCCTGTCGACAAAGAACAGATTACGGTTCGACAGCTCCTTTCCCATACCTCAGGTATTCAAGCGCCCCCATCCCCTTGCTATGCGAATTCGCGCCTGTCTGTTGCCAACTGCGAACAAGAAATAGCCAAAATGCCTCTTCAAGCAGAACCGGGAAAGGGCTTTATCGATTCCCCCAATGATTTCGAAGTGGCGGCACGCATTGCCGAGATTATTTCAGGAAAGAACTGGAATGATTTTTTTGATGCGGCCATTGGAACCCCTTGTGGGCTATCTCACTTTACCTATCAGAACAGGTTGGCTACGCGCATGAACCCTTGGATTGCTGGAACTGCCGAAACCGATTTGGATGACTATGCTAAGATCCTCATGATTCATCTATCCAACGGCTCGTGTGGGTCGACACGCATTCTCTCGGATTCTTCTGTTCTTGAGATGCAAAAAGATAACATTGGATCGGTGACAATCATACAATCACCTTTTAACAACTATGTCACTCACTATGGCCTTGGCTGGTGGATTGACACCATGTATGGTTACGAGGTTTCGGAGGTCGTTGACCCCGGAATGTACGGAAGCATTGTTTGGATCGATAAGCGCCACAACTACGCAGGATTCTTGATGACCGAGGGTGGCTTTGCCAAAAGTCTGTATATCTGGGATCAAATTCGCCCCCTCATCGCTCGCGATATCCCCTACTAACCTCCGCACAAGAATTCGCGTCCCTCTTTTCAAGAAAGTAATCCTTGTCTTTCTGGAGAACTGTAGTGTTGGAGAGATGGCCGAGCGGTTGAAGGCGGCGGTCTTGAAAACCGCTATGGGTGCAAGCTCATCGGGGGTTCGAATCCCTCTCTCTCCGCCACCACATCCGTGTGGTGGACGATGTGAATGCCAAGCCAAAGCAAAAGTATCCGAAACATCGTGTTTCGGGGCCCCATGAAGGCTCCCCACAACATCCGTGTCAGATGGAAAAGAGTAATATCCGAACATCCGTGTTCGGGACACCAAAGCTTCCCTAACTCGGTGTGGGCGGACACCTGTGGATTCGAAAGGAAATTTCCGCATCCAGTGTAGGAACCTCCCTCAACGGTATCTCCAAGTTTTCGCGGAGTTGGTGGAAACAACTCTCTCAGGTCCCTCAACATCCAACGTGTCTTTGGAAACACTTTGAGTAACGCCACCGGCGGACGTTTCCACAGCAATCAAGCACAGTCTGTCCTCGTGAGGCCTTTGATTCAGATGGATAATTTGGTGCATGGCTGGAAGAGCCCCTTCGTTTAGGATGTAAATCCTGGGGAAAGAGAATCTCTTCAAATTGGGTTTGTATCTCTCGTTTCCTTTTGGAAGTGCAAAGCCCCGCTCATCGATTAGTTTTTGCTCAATCTCCTGGACACTTAAATTTTCTAGTTCCGAGATATGCCCGATTGTTTCTACAAATTTAGAATTTCGCTCTACCATCAAAGCGAGCAATTGCTTGTTCACTTCCCCGCTGATTTGCAATCCCGTGGGTTCCTCCCCTTGGGGGCCATCCGAAAAACATTCATATTCTCCTACGACTCCATCCAACAACGCGAATACGATCTTTTGGGCAACCCACTGGATTGGGTGGTCCATGGATATTACACAGGAAGTAACCTGCATATTACTTCTGCCAACGGTTATGTCGTAAGCATTGACTATTTGCTTCAATTTCTCCCTGCGTTCGTTATCTGCTATAAGTGCGTAGCGTAACGGTGGCTTATTCAAAGGTTCCTGGGGTGAGGTTTCGACCTTGTCGAATTGTCTTCTGTCCACCTCAGCCTCAATCGCAGTTCGAGATTTCTGACCAAAAGTGCGTAGGGGATCGGCAACCACACGGAGCGGACCTATCTGTTGACGCAGTCTGCCCAGAATGTTGCCGTCAAATTCAGAACCAATTCCGATGTAGCCGCCCGGCTTACGGATAAGGATTGGAGCTAGAACTGCTTTTTGAACTTCAGTTACACTCATGTACTGTGCTCCTTTATAGTTGTGAAAATCCTGAACTTTAGGTACCGATAATACCATGTCCGCTTTTGCCATAACAAGGGGAGGGCAGTTAACAGTTTGTTGCCGAATTGTTAACTGTCAGGCACCAGAAATACCAACTTGATCTAATACCAAACGCGCAAAAGGAAATGCGCTTGTAAAGGCTGGAGAAACCGCGTTTAAGATGTGGGTTGATTTTTCTCCCTGTTCGACGAGAAAGTCCATCACCAAGAGTTTCTTTTTCCAGTCCAAGAGCTGTGCACGAATCCCGACCTTGTGACTGGGCAAAAGATGTTGGAGCTTGAGCGCAGGGGTAAGTTTTCGAGCCGCGTCATAAAAATAAGGTTTCAACATCCGGAATCCTTCGCGGTGAACAAACATTCGAAAACCTTGGTGATTCTTGAGATACAAAGTGAAGAGTTCTCCCATGATCTTGACACTCTCAATCACATTTAACCCGGAAAGGCCGTGGTAATTTTCTCTTCCAAAAGCAGGGACCACCGTTGGCCCAAGGTAAATTTCCCCACTCATTTTTTTCGAATAGTGAATGCCCAAGAAAGGAACGCGTGGATCAGGTGCTGCGTAAATCAGCCCATTCACTTTTAATCCGGCAGAAGGATTGACCTCGTAATAGATGCCTTTAAAAGGGAGCATCGTGTAATCTTTTCCCACATCGAAAGCATGGGCCACTCGGTCTGCATGAAGCCCTGCCGCATTAAACAAATGTCCATAAGAAAAAGTCTTCCCCGCTACCCTAACCGATTGCCCATTCTCACTTACCCCTTCGAAGGGATGGTTCCGCAAAATTTGCACCCCTTGCTTTTCAAGTGATTGGCTGAGGTACTTCACCACTTGAATCGGCTCTACGATCGACACCTCAGGAAGATAAAGGGCTTTGCCGCTAATAGAGTAAGCTTCTGGCTCAACTTTCTTTAGAGATTGATTATCGAGGATCTCAATCGCAATCCCATGCTTCTTTCCACGATCATAGAGAACTTCAATTCGTTCCTCGTCTCCTTTTTGGGTGGGAAGAATGACCTTACCTGCCTTGGTGATCGGAAGGTGATTTTCTTGGCAGTATGCGGCCCATTCCTTGGCTCCACTTGAGCAAACCTTGACTTTGACCGAGTCTTCACCATAGAAAATTCCCGAGTGCAAAACGCCACTGTTCCTCCCGCTTGCGTGTTGCCCTACGTCCCCCTCTTTTTCCACAACCGCGATTTTTGCTTTTGGACAGCGGGCTTTCAGTTCTTTTGCAAGGGCAAGGCCAATAATCCCCGCTCCAACAATCAGGTAATCTGTTGATTCTGACATCTTCCGTTCACCTTGGCCCAAAAAAAGAAACCCAGTCGAATTGCCGGGTTTCTGAATTTTCGAAAAAATTATTACGAAGCGAGCGCAGTACCCCGTGCCTTGGCACGGGGATACAAGCGAGCAAGTAACACAGCGCCTTCGTCACGAGTTCTTGCGCCATGAAAGTAAGGCGCTTTATTCCTGGGCTTTCTCGACGTTTGAGGCTTGATCTCCCTTGGGTCCTTTCGTTACTTCAAACGTAACGGCTTGACCTTCATGAAGAGACTTGTACCCTTCTCCAACGATGGCGCTGTGATGCACGAAAACATCCTTACCATCTTCTAGAGCGATGAATCCATAGCCCTTCTGATCATTGAACCACTTCACGGTCCCCTTTTTGCGGTTACCTTCCATCAAACTCACCTGCCTTTTCGACCAGCTTTGAAAATGAAAAAACATGATGAATGCGATTTCTGGCTTTGGGGAAGCTTAAACGACGCGGTTCACTCAGTATTTCTTTCATATTCAGGTCTTCCGCCTTAGGTTATCATATCCAATTGGCCTTGTCAAGCGTTTCGTCAAGAATTTGTCGACGTCACAAATCGAGTTCTCAAGGGCTCAAAACTTGGAAAACATTTAATGATTCGCCGGATTTCTTCTCGAAGTTGTTCTTCCTTATTCTTCTCATCGGTTAGGCGATAGAGCCGAAGCAATACCTCCCATACTTCAACATAGAAGGGGCGAATTCGTAATGTTCTTTCATACGCTTCGATGGCTTTTTGGGGCTGGTTCATCTGGACAAGAGTATCGCCAACTTTCCGATAAAGCGCCCATTCCCAAACTTCGTAGGAAAGAGCCTTCTCATAGCTTTCCCTTGCTCGATCCAATTTGAGCAACGTGACCAGTGCGTCGCCAAGGCCTTCCCACAATTTCGCCAAGAAAAGTTTGGAGAAATCCTTTTCTCCCAGAGCGAAACGTTTGTCCTTTTCCATTCGCCACTCATTTTGATACACTGGATGCACCAACGTCGCCAAGACGTCACATTGAGCCCCTTGCTCCACCTGAGACAACCCTGTCTCGAAGGACGCTCGGGCTTCATCCCCTCGTCCAAGCTTTAGATAAGCCTGACCCAAATTAAGATAAGCCGTAACAAAATGCGGATCCAAATCAAGGGTTTTTCGAAACCATTGTACGCATTGCTCGAGGTGTTGAACACGAATCGACGCTTCAGCCAAATCGCTCAGTTCAAGAAACCAAAGCCCCCCAGCAAAGTAATAGGACGCCTCGGCCTTATTAAACAAAGGGAACGCATCTCGGATGTAAGTAAACCGAGTCGAACGCTCGGTGCTGTTGAACGCATGAAAAACTCGAGATATCGCTTTCTTGTCTACACTCCACGAAGCCGCTTCTGGCTGCCTGGCTCGAATATCTTTCCCAATCTCTCCCACCTTCTTGACCAGTCGCTGCATGGGGGTGTCTTTGATCGTTTGAATAAACTGAAATCCATTTTGGACAATCGCTTCTCGCTCTTTATCACAATTCAAATAATGTTCAATAAGGTTCTCAAAATTGTCTTCATTGTAATACACGCAATGAACTTTGTCCTCGAGGTAGCGCTTGCATTCGATATTGGCATCCTCGATGAATAGCAAAGAGCCATAGGCAAGGGCTTCGAAGCATCGAACATTCATCTCTCCTCGAATCGTGTGGTTAAACGTAATCTTCGATGAACGAATCACTTGCACGCAATCTGCACCGAAGACACCCGCGAATATTTTGACATTATATTTGTCCCCAAGCAACGTGAGCCGCTTTAAGTAGCGTGCACGCTCTTCGTACACCACATCGTTCAGGTTTCCGATCATGCTGACGTCATACGCCTTCGGAATTTCGTTCAAAGACGCCCCCCCGGGATTAAACGCAAAAAGTGACACTTCGTTCACTTGTTCAAACCCGAGCTTTTTAAGTGACAGCACTCCAGGATAATCAACAAGGAGGTAAGAAAAAAAAGGAGCCACTCGGGCAATCGCTTCCAAGTTGATACTCCAGTCTGAAATCACGGCAATGGTTGGAAAAGGAGAATTTTCGATCCCGGCGGGAATGCAGTTGTTCTCAAGAAAAAAATAAAGCAAATAGTCGATAGAAACCCCTTGAGGAATTCTGTTTAGAATGTCTTGATAGGTCTCCGTCGATAACGTGTACGCAAGAGCCCCGCCGTTCCCGAACAAAAGCGCGTTCTCATTAGCGAACCAATTCTGAATCTCTGGCTGTTTCTCAAGGTTGAATGGGCCGGCTAGAAACACTTGCTTATGGTTGTCTTGCCGTGTTAAGCGATTCGCGAAATGACCGGGACGGTTTCCCAGGGCGTTGTGATTGTCCCAGGTTCATCTTCTTCAAGCATTCTTAAAAGAGGGGTCCAATCGTCAAGATTGGCCAATGACATGCGGAGCCACGCGGCAAGGCGCTCCAGATCGAGAACCTCGGCTTCTTGTTCTGAACCGGGTATGCGAAAGTTCTGATTCTCGCCGGATCGCACTCTTTGCTTAAAGAATTTAAAAACAGCTAACATCTTTGACGCGCTGCCAAATCCCCATGCCCAAGAAGGGTTAGGACAAATTCGAGAACCAATCTTTGCGAACAGCCGTGCTTCGTTTTGAGCGATGGTCAAATCTCTTCTTCTTGGAACATTCGAGCGAATCGATCGATTGAGGAACCGGAGTTGCTTTTCCCAAGAAAGAAGGGAGAGTGTTTGTCGTTCGGAGGACTCATTTTTTCTTGGAGTGATGAAACCGCCCGACGATCCCCCCTCCGAATCGCTGAGCAAGCCTTCTGCTTCTCCAAGCATGTTTGGGGTGCTATCGAGGGAAACGTGGTCCTTGATCGTTTCCCCTTCACGAGCAGATAGAGCAACGGACGGTCGGGGAGTAGTCGATTCTCCCCTCAGACTCGGGGAATATTTGCTTGTAACACTGGAGTTCAGGTTTACAGGCATCTTTTCGCTCGTCATTTCTATCGAACGAAAACCAACTCCTCTTAAGACGACCTTTATTCATTCCAAAACTTTTGTTTTACTCATTCCAGTTGACAAGACCAGATACTTTATGATAATCTCGTACCAGTAAATCTAATGATGATTGGAGCATGAATAATACTCGATGAAAACTAGCGCTATTACCGTTCGCCATGTCCGTTTACCGATCGGAGCCGGAGTTTCTTCCCAAGAAAGGTCTCATTCAAAGGATCCTGTCGGTCCTGTACAACCTGAGCCACCCTCGAGTCCGAAAAAGCCCGAGCATGTCTGGGAACTCCAACTTACGGCACCTCTTCAAGTGAGAATCACTCATACTCTCAGGATTGGTCGGGTCGACAAGCTTGTGGAACACACAGAAGATAGTCTCCAAGCTCTAGCCCTTAAAAGGAATTTCTCGTTTGAATCAGCTGAATTGGAGATCTTAAGTGCGCGGCTCGCCAAACATGGGCTTTCACTTAAACCCTCTTTAGACTGAACCTGCTGGGTTATGCTTTTATCTCTGTATGCTGTCGCATACCCTCTACCGAGACGCTGTACAAGCTGTCGTGGCATTCTGTAGTCTCTTCTTGGTACCACCGAACAAAGACAGGATTTTAGTGCCTGATGTTAAACAAAGAGAACCTAGGTCATGGGCCTTTAGCTCAGCTGTGGTTAGAGCGCACCCCTGATAAGGGTGAGGTCTGTGGTTCGACTCCACAAAGGCCCACCAAAATTTTCACTCGACGTACGGGACGGTGGTGTAGCCTGGTTTAACACACGTGACTGTCACTCACGAGATCACGGGTTCAAATCCCGTCCGTCCCGCCAGCGCCACATCCATGTGGCGGACGATGTGAATGCTAATATATCTAATAAGGAACCCAGCAGTTTATCACATCCGTGTGACCGCTGGATGAATTCATCCTGAATTCATATCCGAAACATCGTGTTTCGGGGCCCCATTAAGAGGCTACCCACAGTCCCGCGGTTTATCCCATCCTGTGACCGCGGGATGAATTCGTCCTGAATTCACATCCGTGGGGGTTGGAAAAGAGTAATATCGGAATATCCGTATTCCGGGCACATCTGCTCGAAGTTTGGGGACATTACCCACCATCGTGACCTTTTGCGATCTAACGCATGAAATACCTATCAATACTACCTGTTTGGAAATGGGACCTGGTCCCATAATCCACTTTTAAGGGGTAAAAGATACACGTCCCCTTTTTCGTTTTGCCTTTTTCGATTAATCCCTGACTTGGACGTTCATCAAGGCAGCGAGTAACTTTTCGTATTCCTCAAGATAACGGGGAAATGCAAAATGCTTTTCAATGCGTAAGCGTGCGGCCTCCCCCATCTTCGCACATCGATCCCGATCGCGAAATAGCTCAAGCATCTTCTCCGAAATGTCCTCGGGTGATAATGGATTAACGAGATATCCGGTGACCTGGTCCACCACAACTTCTGATGGACCGCCGTGGTTGCTCATGATGGCAGGTTTCGCTGCAATCCCCGCTTCACAGCTAATCAATCCAAAAGGCTCGTCCAGCGGCACAAAAAGCACCACGTCACATTGGTGATAAAGTTGGATCAAGTCCGCACGTGGAATGCGTCCAACAAAGGTAACCCGTTCTTTTAGCTTGAGCCGTCGTGTAAGGGCAAGAGCTGTTTCTTTTCCAGGCCCATCTCCCACGAGAATCAGTTTGACCCCCTTCGTTTCTTTGAGCTTCTCGGTCAGAAGATGAAACGCTTGCAAGATCGTTTTGTAGTTCTTAATGGGTTCAAAGCCTGCAGGGGCTAGATAGGTAAACTCTGACGAAGTCTGCTTATCACCGAATGCCATGTCGCCAACTCCGAGAGGAATAATCCTTGATTGAGATTTGTAAATCTTCTCCACCCAATCGGCCGTTTGTTGGCTAATCGAAACAATCTGGCGAAACGCCTTAACGGCTGCCTGATCCGCATTCACCTCGGATTGCTGTTTTTTTCTTTTGGACGCCAAGGTCCAAGGAAAGTAAAATTTTGGGTCGACCGGCGATTTCAAGAAATGGGATGAAAGCGTTTCTTCATAAAGATGCCGAGGAGGCTCATTGCAATTCCATACGAGTGGAATCTTCTCTCTCGTGATACTCTGAGCGCCCGCTAACCAAAGGGTCGATGGATAGTTGCCTGCGATTGCAACATCAAACTTTCTCATCTGGTCACCGAGCCATTGCAAGAAAAACGGGTTCATCTCTGTTACTTCGGAAGTTTTCCCTCGCCAAACCTGAACATCCACTTGATGCCTTTGGAGTTCCTCAGCACTTCCGTCGTCATCTCTTGCTACGCAAAGTCTGACGTGGCGCCGGCCTTCCGCCAAACCCTTCAAGAGCCATTGAAGCGCAAGTTGAGCTCCCCCTTTTTCAGACAAAAAAGGATGAACAAAGCATAGACGCATATTAAACAAACACTAACTGATCTTCTGAACTGCAGGGGGTTGTTCCGGAACTCTCTGTCGCCAATAATCGAGGATATTGCTTAAGGTTTGTTCAAAAGGAATTTCGGGTTTCCAGCCGGTTCTTTTTCGAAACTTGCTCGAATCACCAATGAGGACAGGCACATCGGAAGGGCGCATTCGGGAAGGATCTTCTTCCACTTTGATCTCCACGCGAGTCAGTTTCTTGAGCATTTCAACAATCTCAGAAATCGCATATCCCTTTCCTGTAGCGATGTTGTAAACCTCTCCGGGCTCCCCTTTTGTAACGGCCAACCAATACGCACGCACCATATCACGCACGTCCGTGTAATCTCGCAGTGCCGTAAGATTGCCAACTTTCAAAATCGGAGGCCGGAGACCTTTTTCAATCTCGGCAATCTGTCTTGAGAAGTTTGACTCCACAAAAACATGACCCCGCCGTGGACCTGAATGATTGAAGGCTCTGGTGCGGATCACCGAAAGCTTGTAGCTATGAAAATACTGAAAAGCAAGAAGATCTTGAGTTACTTTGCTAACAGCGTAAGGGCTTAATGGACGAAGCGGATTGTTTTCTGTGATGGGAAGCTCGTCTGATTTCACGAGCCCATATTCTTCGCTTGAACCTGCAATTTGAATAACAGGATTCATTCCCAAAGCACGAACCGCTTCAAAAATGTTGAGTTGACTTAAAATGTTGGTGCTGAGCGTATCCGCTGGGGCATGAAAGCTTGTTACGACAAACGATTGAGCCGCCAGATGAAAAATGTATTGTGGGTGCGACTGCTCAAGAGCAGCCTTCGCACTCGAATAATCTTTGAGGTCGCATTCAATGAGTTTGATCTTGCCATTTAAGTATTCGAGGTTTTCAGTTCGGCTACGCCACCGAATGGTCCCGTAAATGCGGCAATCCGGAACCTCGCTTAGAAGATATTCTGCAAGATAGCTCCCAACAAACCCGGTAATCCCTGTAATCAAAATGTCCATGGATTATTCCTCTTTCATGTTATTCGGCAGAATAAGTGGTATTCTTTACTACGCCTCTCGCCGAGGTTCCTCTTCTCCTGCCACTTTCGTCCCCTTTTCCCCACTCCCAAACAAGCCACTTAGCCAGACTCCCGGGGAATTGCGGCGCTTTGCCACACGAACCTTTGAATCAAGGTAGCTCATTCCTTCAAGAATATTGGAAAACCCTTCCCTATCCCCAAAAGCCTTCTTCCAGTTTCGATCCTCCAGAACCGTGACTTGGGCTAGTTCTTGTTTAACCCTTTTCATGTCATGCTGTTCCAGATAATCAAAAAGAATTGTTTTTTCATTATCAATGCTGATTCCGTTAGCAGACAATCGAAGAAGATCCCGATAACATTCCTTAAAGTAAGTAGGCCAATCCACCTCGATCTTTTCACCCATGGACTGGCTGGTTCGGAGAAGGGCTTCTGAAATGATATTTCGTGTCACATAGAGTGGAAGCGGAACATGACTGAAAATGTTCTCTCCTTCAAATTCAGCAATAAATCGTTGAAAGGCTTCCCCTCGATCTTGATTGCTTGATTCTCCGATACTTTCCTTTGCGGTCCCCATGATGGTGTAAGGGCGATCGATGAAAGTAAACCCTTCCGTGAGAAAGAGCGTGGCTGCCGCTGCAGAGTAATCAGGAGCAGGCGGGTCAAAAAACACGCCACTTCTTTTTCTTGCCCTGTCGATCACCGAGCGATGGCAGAACCCCTTATAGATGGACGGAGACGAAGCGATAAACGAGCTACTCTTGTAAAGCCGCTTAAGTTCCTCCCTGCTGCTTAGCCGCCTTGTTCCTCCTTTAAAAGGAAGGTAGTGCAAACTATTTTTCTCCTCGGTCTTCGGCCAACTCGGAAAATAATATCGGGCATAGGGCCATGAAATAAAGTCTGATTTGAAATCTGCAATCTTGGGGTAGAGCTCTTTTAGGAGTGCAGGACTTAAGACACTATCGTCCGATAGAATGCTGATCCATTCGCCTTGGGCTGCGTTGAGCGCGAATTCCCAACTCTTTGGCATCGACAAGGCTTTCCCGGTGTTGACGTAGCGAATACGGGAATCCTGAAACCGGCCAACAACCGACCGTGTCTCATCACTTGAAGCGTTATCGCTCACCACAATCTCTAATGAAGAACAGGCTTGCTCCACAACACTCTTTAAAGCATGTTGAAGCAGATGACCTCGATTCCGGGTTGGGATAAGAATGGAAAACGTTGGATTTGCCAAAACCAGCACCTCGAAGGAAAATCAGCGTTCTATTACCGCAGTCGCGAGTACCCCGCAACTTGATGCTGGGGTGAAGCGACCAGTTGCGGGTGACGAGCGACCAGGTAAAAACCGCCTCACGACAGTGAGGAGATTTATTCTCTATCAAGGAATTTCTCCCTGTGTAGGGAAAAGAAGGACGATTATGATAGGTCTTTCGCGACTTCGGAAATGAAGGGCTTACTTTTAAGTGGCGGCAAAGGAAGCCGCTTAAGGCCCCTCACGTACACGCGCGCAAAACAACTCATCCCGATTGCCAACAAGCCCATTATTTTTTATGCCTTGGAATCCTTATCAAGCGCTGGGATCACCGACATTGGTGTCGTGGTAGGCGAAACCAAAGACGAAATCATGGAAGCCCTCGGAGATGGTTCTAAGTTTGGAGTTCGTCTGACTTACATCGATCAAAAATTTCCTCTTGGACTTGCGGATGCTGTTCTTGCTGCCGAGGGATTTATCGGCCATGACCGATTCGTGATGTTTCTTGGGGATAATTTCATTGAGCAACGACTTCATCAATTTGTTGGCCAGTATCAGTCAAGCTCGAGCAGCGCGCTTCTTCTCCTTGCCCGGGTGGAACAACCTGAACGTTTTGGAGTGGTTGAAATGAAAGAGGGCCACATTGTTCGCCTGATTGAAAAACCGAAACACCCACCAAGTAATTTGGCACTGGTCGGCATTTATTTTTTTGACCATCACATTTTTGATGCAGCAAAAAAAATCAAACCTTCGTTTCGAAACGAGCTTGAAATAACCGATGCCATACAAAAGTTGATTGACGATGGGCTGCCGATTGAACACGAAACCATCTCTGGATGGTGGAAAGACACCGGCACCTTGGTCGATCTCCTGGAAGCAAACCGAATGGCACTTGAATGGGTAAAGCCAGAGCAACTTGGCTCTGTGGAAGGAGATTCCACGCTTCAGGGGCGCGTTCATATCGGAAAAAATACAACCGTGAAGAACAGCACCATTCGAGGACCCGTGATCCTTGGAGAAGGCTGCAGGCTTGAAGGTGCCTTTGTCGGACCGTTTACCTCAATTGGAAATCGCGTGACCATTATCGAAAGCGAAATCGAACACAGCATTGTACTCGATGGTGCCAGCATTGAAGGGGTTGACCCTCGCATTCAAGACAGCCTCTTGGGGTGTGAAGCCAAAGTGTCGCGAGGTCATCTCTTGCCTAAGGCGTTGAAATTCATGATTGGTGACAACAGCGAGGTTATCGTGAACTCATGAATGAAAAAGAGATCGGTCGTTTTTATTATGGCAAACGTGTCCTCATCACAGGTGGGCTTGGATTTCTTGGAAGTAATTTAGCCCATGCCTTAGTGGAACGAGGAAGCCACGTAACACTCTTGGATTCACTTCTGCCCCAGTTTGGAGGCAACCCGTTTAATGTGGCCACCATTAAGGATCGTGTGGCGATTGTGGTGGATGATATCCGCAATGAATCCATCTTAAAAACTTTGATCCCGGAACACCAGTTTATCTTTCACATTGCGGGACAAGCAAGTCATGTCGATTCGTTAGCCGATCCTCTCCTTGACATGGACATCAATTGCCGCGGGACACTGCTCATCCTGGAAGCCATCCGTCATGGATCTCCCAAGAGTCAATTCATCTATGCAGGAACACGGGGCCAATATGGCAAGCCCAACAAGACCCCTGTTTCAGAAAGCGACGCCATGAATCCAACGGACATTTACGGCATTCACAAAACCACAGGAGAAAATTATCTCTTCCTTTACTCCAAGCTTTATGGAATCCAAGGGATCAGTCTTCGTGTCAACAACACGTATGGCCCCAGACATCAAATGAAGCACGGCAATTACGGAATCTTAAATTGGTTTATCCGTTTGGCAATGGAAGGTAAACCTATCCCAGTTTTCGGCGACGGCAACCAATTGCGTGATTACAATTATGTTGACGACGTCACTGAAGCATTTCTCTTGGCTGGCATGAACACAAAGTCGGTGGCAGAACCGTTCAATTTAGGAAGTGGTCATCCGGTGACTTTCTTGGACTTGTGCAAGAGTGTAGTGAGAATTGTCGGTCAAGGAAAAATCGACCAGGTGCCGTGGCCTAAAGAGCGCGCTACAATCGAGACCGGGGACTACATTGCCAATTTTTCAAAATTGAGGGACACGACAGGTTGGGAACCCAAGATTACTTTGGATGACGGGCTCATGCGCACGGTTACATTTTTTGAAAAATACAGAGACCACTATTGGTCCCCATAGTTGCGCCCTACTCCCCATCTGCTGTTCTAGTTACCGGAGGCGCCGGGTTTATCGGCTCCAACTACGTCCGCCATCTTCTGAAAACTGCTAACCATCTTCCACTGATTGTCCTTGACCTCTTGACCTATGCGGGAAGGCGCGACAATCTGCAAGAGGCTTTTAACCAGCCTAACTTCGCTTTTGTTGAAGGGGACATTCGCGATCAACAACTTGTTCTTCGATTGATGCAAAATGTCGATACCGTGGTTCACTTTGCAGCGGAAAGTCACGTTGATCGATCCATCGCAAATGCTTCGGAATTCATCTCCACCAATGTTCTGGGAACGCACATTCTCCTTCAAGCTGCCCGCGAATGTCAGGTGAAACGCTTTCTCAACATCAGCACCGATGAAGTTTATGGGAGTATCGGGCAAGGTTTTGCCGATGAAGCGTATCCCCTTAATCCCTCCAGCCCGTACTCCGCAAGCAAAGCCTCTCAAGACATGATGGCTCACGCGCACTTGAAAACATTCAACACACCGGTCATTACCACACGAAGCTCAAACAACTTTGGTCCTTATCAGTACCCCGAAAAGCTTATCCCTCTTTTCATAACAAATGCCATCCGAGGAATTCCTCTTCCCCTTTATGGAGATGGGCTTCATGTTCGTGATTGGCTTTTTGTCGAAGACCACTGCAAAGCGATTGACCACGTGATCAAACATGGCACCGTGGGAGAGGTTTATAACATCGGGGGTGGAAACGAACGCACGAACCTCGACCTCACCTCGAAAATCCTCGAAAAACTTTCCTTGCCCAAGACCTTGATAAAACCGGTTCCGGATCGCCTTGGACACGATCGACGATACGCGCTTAATTGCGAGAAATTACACGCGCTTGGCTGGAGACCAAAACACACTTTTGAGGAAGCCATTGCCTCCACCATCGAGTGGTACCAAACACACTCCGTTTGGTGGCAAGGCTAGGTGCTCACCACCCTTTATCCACATACTCCAAAAGAACGGCTCCCCTTCTAGTTCATTTGGGCCACAGCCAATAATCTTGATCTATCTTTGGGCCAAAAGTGGAGATTGTGTGATTTTTATCATTGAATCGCTAAATTCCCTATGGTAAGATTATAGTAGAAAGCAAGACAACAGATAAGTTTAAAGAAGCGCCGGGAGGGAGTTATGCGCAGGGAGAGACAGCCACATGGGTTTTCGATCATCGAGGTGCTCATCGCACTCACCGTATTAACCGTAGGAGTACTTGGAGTTATTGGCACATTCCCGGCTATGCTCGATCTCAACGCGACCTCGTGGGGATCCGCCCAGGCAACCACCCTTGGATTGCAAAAACTGGAAGACATTGTTTCGGCGGGAACTTTTATTCCTACCGTCTCAACCCAAGACGCCCCAGCAACATTACCAAGCTGCACCCGAACCTGGATCGGGTCAGCCGACCCATCGGGCAACGCTAACATCCAATTTGTCACCGTCACCGTTCAATGGAAAGAAAAGGGAAGAAATCGTTCAGTCGCGGTGAGTACCTATTTGAGTCGATGAATGAATCTATCACAGGAGAATCCGAAATGAATAATTTCAGAAAACTACTGCTAGAAAGGAACGGATTTAGCCTCGTGGACATGATTGTCACCTTGGCTATTTTCGGGGTGCTCTCCCTTTCAATTCTCAGCACCCTCATCATCAGCAATGGCTATTGGCAGCAGGGAAATCAACAAACCACTTCACAGGGAAATTCGCGAGAAGCTTTCCAAGCTGTCTTAAATGAGCTCAAGCAGGCCTTACCTGATCCGGATCCCGGCGGAGCAAATCCGATTACCGGATACCTTTCAATTGCTCCAGCGGTAGCCCCAACGGGAGTCCTTATGCCGAATGCCAACACTGCTGTCAGTGCAACCCTGACCTTTAACGAACCCAACACAGCAAACTACACCCCCTTTGGGGTGGGATGGAGTCCCAACACCCCATCGAACTACAAAAAAATTCAGTACTCCGTGACAGGGACCAATACGCTTCAACGCACTGAAATCACTTACAACGCAAACGGGAGCCAGGCATCGACACGAACAGACACGGTCCTTTCTTCCAAGAACGGAACCCTTCAACTGCAATGCACTTTTCTTAGCTCAAATCTTTTCAACCTGAAGATCACGGCGACTGAAAATGGTAAGACTTACGTTCTTTCATCTGATGTTTACCTGGAGGAGAGATAAACATGCAGGAATCGAAGCGATTGCAAAAAGGAATGGCCCTTGTCTTTACTCTCTTCGTTCTGGTGATTGTGTCGGTCATTGGGCTTGGAATCGTTACAGTCTTGATGAGCGGGTCGAAAGGGTCCTTCGGTTACCTCAACAATACGAAGGCACTTTATTGCGCCCGCGCAGGCGTATCAAGAGCCATTGCTCAACTGGAAGCCAATCCTCTGTGGACAACAAAAACGGAAAACTTGGGAAATGGGAGTTACACAGTGACTGCCACCCCTGATCCGAATAACGGAACACGACCTTTGAAACAGTGGAGTATCAGCTCCCAGGGAAGTTCTGGGGGAGCCACGAGAACGTTAACTGTATTTCTTCAACAAGGATCATTTGCTGCCTACGCTTATTTTACAGACAAAGAGCAGGCACCTGGAGGGGGAACGATTTGGTTTATCGGTCAAGACCAGCTCACCGGGGATGTTCACACGAACGGCTATTTTAGCATGTTGCAGCATCCTCAGTTTTCGTCAAAGGTTACCAGTTCTCAAGGGGTAGTGGATGGACCGGTAGACGCATTCTATACTCAAGCGACAGCAACTTACAGCCAGGGACCAGGAGCAGGGCCCTACACCAATCCCGCTTACTTTTACCATGACAATTCAAGCTACGCAACCGATGGACCGGTAGCCTTGAGCAGTTCTCCAAGCTTTACGTTTGCTGGCGGCCAACCGAATGTTCCCATGCCCGCTAACCTTAACTCGATTTCTTCAAGTGCATCGCAAACGCTCACGGGTAACTGCACCATGGTCTTTCAAAACACAGCCCATGTCGTGGTAACAGGATGCGCTCCTGCAGGAACCTATTCGACAGCGGGGGCCACATTTTGGGTAACCGGCAGTGCCTACATTTCCGGAACGTTTTCTGGAAATGCCACCGTCGGCTCGGCACAGGATATCCACGTTACAAACAGTGTGGTTTACAACGACAAAACGAAGGATATTCTGGGACTTGCTGCAACTAACAATGTTTACGTCGACACAGCAAGTTCAGGGAACTTTGAAATCGATGCTTCCATCATGGCACTGAACACTTCCTTTTCTGTTGTTGGGTACAACGCGGGAGCTCCGAGAGGAACCTTGACCGTGTTCGGAGGAATCATCCAAACGGATCGGGGACCCGTAGGGCAAGGGACATTAAGCGGCGGGGTTCTTACCATGACCCATGGCTACGCCAAAAACTATGTTTACGACAATGTCTTAATGAACACTCCTCCCCCTAACTTTCCGACAACCGGCCTCATTGTTGTCAAGGAATGGCTTGACTCTAATGCTCTGGGACACTGAAAGGAGACGATCGTGAGAAAGCGGACCTATTTATTACTCTTCACCTTTGTTTTGTTGGCTGCAGCCATTTGGATTGCTTTGCGATTTCGAAATTCTGGCACAGGGGCCCCTTCCGTAACTGATTCAAAATCAAGCTCAACGTCTGAGACCAGTCCCCTGCCACCCCAAGAACCGACTCAAAACCAACAGAAACAAGCAAACACAGGAGAGACTAACCCCTCACAGTCCCAACACTCCGATGTTACAAGTCCAGTCCAAGAGCCTGCTCCTCCATCAGACCCTTCTTCCCATTCCGATGCTCCATCGCGAAATCCTAACACCATTGACCTCTGACATGGGCGGATCCAGATGAAAAATAAAGGCTTTACCCTCATTGAAATGATGTTGACGATTGCAATCATCCTTGTGTTGCTCGCTATTGGAGTGCCTCTCTACTTTGTGATGAAAGGCAATAATGGAGTCAACGTAGCAGAAAAAATTGTCCTCGCTGACATTAAGAGAGCAAGGAGCACTGCGGCTTCTCAAGGATCAGCAACGGTTAATCTAACTCTCGCGGTGAGTGGAGGAACGAGCGTAAAAATCACCGATGGTGGTGGAAATCTTGTTTGGCAAGAAACGCTTCCCTACCGCGCTACCGTCGCCACGGACTGGGGAAATGGCTTAGTTACTTTTCAACAGAACGGAGTGGCTAACATTGGCGGACCAGCCAACGGAATCGTTACCGTGAGTCAACAAAACGCTACGATTACGCGGCAAATCAAGATCGTAACCTTTACCGGAGGGATTCTCGAGCAATGATGAATTCATCGAGCTTTATTTCCCCTGTTTTCCATCGCAAGCGCAAGGGACAAGAAACCTTTTCTCACCTTCAGACTGTGGTATCGAGCCAACAAACCGGAAGACTGAGGAAAAAGAATGGTTCCGGATGCACGGCCCGGAGATTCCATCACGATATACTGGGAAAGCCTTGTCCCTTGATTGCATGGATTAGCCTTATACGCGGCTTCCTTAATGGTCCAAAGGCGAAGGAGCTCCATGGGTTGAGACCCATTTTTTACCTTCGATAGCCACTTTTGCTCCTCCCTTGACAAGAAAAAGCGAGCACTTTTCATGGGTGGTAAGCGATCCATCTCCAGATCAATCCCAATTCCCGCCAGCCTGTGATCGCGACTCCCTACCGCAATCGCACGGTCACCCACATGGGTCAATGAAAAATGAGGATGGGGAAAGGAAAGCAAACTTGTCTCTTCACCCATGCCGAAGGAAGACAAGAGCTTCTTAAGCGCATTTCTTCCGAGAAGCCATGAACGTTGGCGAGATGGAGCACGAAGTGCATGCAATGTTTCAAGTTCGGTTTTGGTGAGCGACATTCTTGAAACTGGCTTTTCTGCAACAGCGAGCACTACCCGTACTTCGAGTGCTCGTTCGAACTCACTTTCCCACAATTTTTTCAGCTTTATTTCCATCGTGGCAAGAAGCGTCCAGTCTTCTCCATATAGGTTTGATATTCGTTCCCAAATTCGGAAGAAAGAAATTGCTCTTCTTCTTTTCGAGCGGTAAAAACCAACATCAAAACACCGTACACAAAAGTAAGGAACGAAATCCAATGTGGTACCAACACAAAGACTCCAAACAAGAGCAGAAGGTGTGCGGTATACAAGGGATGGCGAACTTTCCGATACGCCCCCTCCACAACAAGGTGAGTGGGTCGATCGTGAGGCTGGTGACAAAGGGGAACTGATTTTCGATGCCCGCCAATCGCATACGAAACAAGAATGAAAGAAGAAACACTCAGGAGCACCGCCCCCCCTTCTAACCCATGGCTGAGGAGCGCGTCAAGAGCAAACGCAGGATGGACTATGCCCAAGGATGCGCACGCCAAAAAACCAACGTCAATCATGAAAGGCAACAAAGACAAGAAACGCGGGAATGTCCACTTCCCGCCTCGTTCAAAAAACAGTCTCGATAAGAGAAAAAGAAAAAGAAAATTTAGAAAATACAGAAAATAAAGTTCGGGGGGAATCATGTGGAAGTTCGAAGGGCCTTTCGAATCGCATCAAAGTAACGGGCTGTGGTCAGTGATTTCGCGCAAAACTGAGACCAAGCAGACAGAGGCTTCCCGTTTTGTGGAATGAATTGTTTGCATAACCTCATAAAGAAACGATTGGATAAGGCCTTGTCAAGAAACATCCGAAGGGGATAAATCCCTGTGGAAAGGCGTGCCCGCCAACCGCGATTTTTCTGAATGAACACAACGGCCGTTCTCCCTTTCGCTTCCGCCTGAACTAACATCGAAGAAAGGTCAGCTCCGGTGGCCGCTTTCTTGTAATGGAAGCCGATGGCCGTCGGGTGTACCACCGATTTAAGCCCAAGGGCCTTCAATCGAAGTCCAAGCTCAAGATCTTCCCATCCATATTCCTTGAAATCCTCATCAAACAAGCCAACTTGTTCCAAGTATTTCTTCTCGACGGAAACATTGCTCGTCCAAAAAAAAGCCTTCGAATAATCCCGAATGGTCCATCGGGGTTTGGATGGTCGCTTCATGATTGGAACATGATTGACCCACCCCTTGACCACACATCCAGAATGGGTCTCGTGAAACCTGACATGCTCCTCAACCAATCTGGGATCAGCTAAAACGTCATCATCAATGAAAAGGATGATGGCTCCTCGTGCCTTGAGGATTCCCTTGTTTCGCCCAGCTGCCAGACCTTCTTTGGCTTGCTTAATGAAAACCAAATCCACTGGAGAACGAACCTCTTCCACCATCGCATCAGTCCCATCCGTGGATCCATCATCGACAATGATGATTTCAAACTTATCCTTCGGGTAGGTTTGATCCGAAAGCGAATAAATCACTTCTCGTAAGAGATTCTTTCGATTATGACTGCAGATCTGCACAGACAGCATTTTATCTGAGCCTACGTTCTCGATCTGAACGTGATTAGTGGTCATGCACTGTCCCCAACGTTTTCGTGACTTCACCCAATTGTTTCACACCTTCAATGATTCTTAGCAAAAGTTGTGGATCATCCTTCCGTAAAACAAGGGAGGGAACTTGCCACGGACGCCACCGTTTGGCGTGGTAAGCGTAATGGGCTGTTTCCAGGACGGCAACCACCGGAACTCCTTGTGCTGAAGCCAGGTGAAGCGAGCCTGTGTTCGTGCTGACGAAAACTGTCGCTTCTCTCACTAAAGCTCCCCATTCTGCAAACGAAAGATTCCCAAATTGTTTGACTGCACTTGGGAGA
>Ga0207095_10098_pt1 | contig 26589 bp, 26 predicted proteins | sample Alteio_BWMinHeat_88_FD_153529 | JGI IMG/M metagenome (GOLD analysis project Ga0207095, IMG submission 153529) | Enriched cells from forest soil in Barre Woods Harvard Forest LTER site, Petersham, Massachusetts, United States -... | ecosystem: Environmental > Terrestrial > Soil > Temperate forest >... | reverse complement strand
AAGGTCCCCCGCGATTTGTTTGGCGGCTTGCCGAGTACGCCTCTTTGCATTTTTCCATTCCTGTCCTCCCAGTTTTGAAAGTGGAGGAATCTTTCCCTCAGGTCCCACGTAGCGTTCTACCTGCACCATTTCCTCGAGAGGAACATACAGCTTGTCACTTCCTGCAAACGAAAGAGCCAAGTAATCTTCAATCCGCCCCTCCACATCGATGGGGACCAGTCCCTGGAAAGAAGCAACCCCGTGACTCGTGTGAACCACGATGTCTCCTTCTTGAAGTTCTTCAACGGCAACTGGGCGTGACGCCGCATGTCTTCTCGAGGGAGAGGAGATCACCACACGCCCGAAGAGCTCATGATCCGTATAAATTTGCAAGTGCTGACTTGGCAAGGAGAACCCTTGGCTGAGGGGGAGTGGCAAGACATCAATTTTTTCCAGATGATTTTCCTGAAGCACTTCTCGGATGCGTGAAGCTTGACGCGTATAAATCGAAATCTGTTGGCCACGATTCAATTCTTTCTCTGCTTCACTCAAGAAATCGCGGAATCGATGATTGAAGTCAAGAACGGGTTGGAATGGCCATCGCAATCCTGATTCGCTTGCAACACTTTGGAGTTTTAGCGCAGGTTGATTTTCTATCCATGAAAAAAAGCGATGGACTTGTTCCGGAAGAAAAGTGTGTGGAAACTCCTCCTCGAGTCGCCGAACTTCTTCCTTCCAAAACAGAGGAGATTCCTGGATCACTAACGTTTCCTTTGAAAGGTAGTCAAGAAGAAGGGCTTCCTTAGCCTCCTCCAATTCTGGGGGGAACAACTTAAGGGACAGAATTTTTTCCGTTGAGCGCTGAGAGCCAGGATTGAATTTGCGAATGGTGTCGACTTCATCTCCGTACCATTCGATGCGATAAGGTTCTTCATGAGAGGGGGCGAATAAGTCGACGATTCCGCCCCGTACGGCAAATTCATTCTTGGATGTTACCGGATCGGTGCGTTGGAAGTGCCAAGACTCTAGCGTGGCTGCAAGCTCACTTAAGGGGAGGCGTATCCCGGGCTTTAACTCAAGATGAAGTTTTTCTAAGCTTTCAGGAGAGCGCGTTGGCGTGAGCACCGAGAAAACCGTGGAAAAAATAAAAAGGTTTTTGTCTCGAAGGAGCTCTTCCAAAATCCAAAGTCTTTCCCCTTCGGAGAGTGAGTCTTGGGTAGGAAGAAGTTCGCGGGCTGGAAAAAATCGAGTTTCTTTGATGAAAAGGGATGCATCCCCAAAGATTCCTCTTGCTTTTTCTTCGGAGCTGCTCAGAAAAAGGATTGGTTTTTTAAGTTCTTGATAGAGCAAAGCGAGGAGAGGACCAAGCCCCCCTCCACCTTCGCGATGGAGTTCTGCCTTGGCTTCGGGGTGCGAGAGCAAGGTTAGGATCTGGTCAACTGAAGGGTCTTTACGAAAGAGGTCAAGCATGGGTTTTCCCTGGTTCATCGACTCTTTACTTGGTATTTATGTCCTTGTTGCGTAAAGCGAGACCAATCATCGAATCGCAAACGAGCAAAGTCTCGGCGTTCATTTTGGATCCGTGCTATCATGATTTGGCGCATGTAGATCATTCCGGAAGCCAGGCCAAACAAGAAGAAAAAAAGGCCAATAAAAATGAGCTTGCAATCTTTAGAAAACATGAGCTATTTTCGACAATCGACAATCGAAAATTTGAGATCCTCTCTAGTCATAGTTAATCTTGAGCAAGGTTCTGCCAACTTTAAAGATTTGTCCATTGGAAAGGAGGACCGGTTTTCTCACCGGTTCTTCATCAACAAAGGTGCCGTTCGTTGATCCTAGATCTTCCAGAATGTAACCTTCACTCCAGAGTCGGAGCATCGCGTGTTTTTTGGAAACAAAGCGATCAACCGGGATTGAAATATCACAACCCTTATCTCTTCCGATGGAAGCGGTTTTTGAAATGAACAGTTCAATCCCATCCATTTCGCCTCCAATGATTTCGATGTGTGCTTTCACTCATGACCTCCCAAGGTAAAGGTAACCGTATCGCCAACAAGGTCAGCAATAATCGTGCTCCCCTCCGGGAACTTTCCTTCAAGGAGCGCATCGGCCAGGGGCTTCGACAGCAATTGTTGCACCATGCGTCTAAGAGGTCTTGCTCCAAAGGCTGGTTCATAACCTTTTTGGATGAGAAGTTCGATCAAGGCATCGCTCGGTAAAAGCGTGAGTCTTTGATCCGCGAGTCTTTCTTGCAACTCGCGAAGTTGCAATTTGGCAATTGTCTGCAAACTGGTTTGTGTGAGTGGGTTAAATAAGATAATTTCATCAATTCGATTGAGAAATTCTGGGCGAAAAAAAGCTTTGAGTTCAGCGAGAACAAGATCGTTTACCTTGGCTTTGTCTTCTCCCTTTTCGAGGGCCTGCAGGATTTTTTGTGAGCCAAGGTTGCTGGTCATGATAATCAACGCGTTGGTGAAGTTAACGGTTCTCCCCTTGGAGTCCGTGAGTCTCCCTTCATCAAAAATCTGGAGAAAAAGATCAAAAACTTCAGGATGTGCTTTTTCAATTTCATCCAAGAGAAGCAACGAATAAGGTTTCGCGTGGATGGCTTTGGTGAGTTGGCCTTCTTCGTCATGCCCAATGTACCCCGGTGGCGATCCAATGAGTTTAGCCACCGTGTGTTGTTCCTTGTATTCGGACATATCCAGACGAATCATGGCATCCACAGTTCCATAATAAAGATCAGCTAGGGCTTTAGCCAATTCTGTTTTTCCAACACCGGTAGGGCCAAGGAAAAGGAAGACTCCTACGGGTCGCTTCGGGTTTCCAAGGCCGGCACTGGCTACGCGAATCGTTTGCGCAAGTTTTCCGATCGCCTCGTCTTGTCCAACAACGCGACCTTTCAATCGCTCTTCAAGCTGCAACAGGCGTTCTTTCTCGCTTGAGGTGAGTTTTTGCACTGGAATGCCGGTCCACATCGAGGTGACCTCAGCAATGTCGTCGCCGGTCACACGAGGCAAAAGCCCTGCTCCTGTTTTGGTTTTAACCCGTGAAGCCGCTTCATCTAAGAGATCGAGGGCCTTATCCGGGAGGTGACGGTCTGGAAGATATCGGAGCGAAAGTTTGATAGCGGTGTGGATGGCTTCTTCGTCAAAGGTAACCCCGTGATGTTTTTCATAACGCGCCTTCAGGCCCTCCAAGATTTTTGAGGTGTCTTCTTCGGACGGCTCTTTCACGAGCACAGGCTGGAGGCGGCGTTCAAGGGCTTGATCGTGCGAAAGGTACTTTTGATATTCGTCGGTGGTGGTGGCGCCGATGACTCGGATCGATCCATCCGCTAACGAAGGCTTCAGCAGATTGGCAATGTCGAGCCCTCCCTTTAAATTGCCTGCACCGATGATTCCGTGAATTTCATCGATAAAAACAATGAGATTGGGATCTTCGCTGAGCTCGCGGATCAGTTTTTGAACACGTTCTTCCAGTTCTCCGCGGTGAGGGGTGCCAGCCACAAGATTTCCGAGAGGGAGTTCGATCAAGCGTTTTCCCACCAGTGCTTGGGGGACATTTTGTTTAGCGAGTCTTTGCGCTAAGGCGTACACAACCGCAGTTTTCCCGACTCCGGGTTCACCAACCAACACCGGGACATTCTTGGTTTTCCGAGTCAAGATTTGCATCACACGCCGAAGCTCTTCGCTTCGTCCAATCACGGGATCGAGTTTTTCAAGGTGGGCAAGCTCGGTTAAATCTCGCCCAAGCTTGTTGAGGAGAGGGGTGTTTTTCTTTTTTTCTTTTTCAGATGAAATTGGGGAAACCGGTTTGACCAAATTTCTTGCAACCATTTCGGGTGTGGTGCCGAGATCGGTGAGAGCAAGGGCCACAAGCCCCATCTTTTCTTCGAGAATACTTTCCAAAATGAGTGAGATAGAAAGATCGGATTGTTTTTGAGAAAGGGCGTTTTGCATGGCCCTATCGAGCACTCGCTTTAACCGAGGGGTTCGCGGGAAGCTTTCAGGAAATACTTGGGTGTCTCCCGGACTGATTCGATCCCGGAGGATTTGAATGGCCGCTTCCCTTGAACTTCCGATCGAAGAAACGGCGCCATTAAGAGTCCCATTTTCCAGGGCGGCAAGAAAGACATGTTCAACCCCCACATAGGGATGGGAAAAGGTCTGGGCAATTGATAACGCTTCTTCCAGAAATTGGACTGCTTTTGGTGGTTTGGTTTGGGACATGGTTTTCTTTGTAAGGACTTCTTCTTGAGGAGAGATGAACCTTCAAAGGAGGGCTGTCACTGTTCACGCTTGATGAGGATGGCGGTTCCAACCCCGCCCACAGCCCCGATGGCCGCGCCTCCTACCTCTTTGTTGAAGTGTTTTAGCGTGTAGTATAACGTAACCAATATCCGCGCTCCGCTTGCTCCCACGGGATGACCGAGGGCAATAGCCCCTCCTTTCTTGTTCATCTTTCCGCGATCCAACCCAAGCAATCGCTCATTGGCAATCGCCACAGCCGCGAAAGCTTCATTGATCTCAACAAAATCAAGATCGCTTAATCGCATGCTGGCCTTTCGCAGCGCTTGGGTAAGGAAGAGACTTGGACCTTCCCCCATGTCGCTATTTTCAACGGCTCCAGATGCATAGGATAGAATGCTAAACAGCGGCTTGATGCCAAGCTCATCCGCTTTTTTTCGGCTCGTCAAGACGATCGCGGCCGCTCCGTCAGCAAACGTGGATGAGTTTCCTGCGGTTAAGCTCCCATCCTCCGAAAATGCGGGTTTCAGGCTAACGAGCTTTTCAATCGAGCTATCTTCTCGGATGGTTTCATCTTGGCTTAATTTATGTGATTGAATCGGCGAAATCTCTTCATCGAACAATCCTTGGTCCCGCGATGTTTTAGCCCTTCGATAGCTTTCAAAGGCCCACTCATCTTGTTCTTTGCGTAAGAGGAGGTGTTTGGCAACGAGTTTCTCGATAATCAATCCGGCCCTCCCTTCGGGAAGAAATGGATCTCGACTGTCATGCCAACCATCCAACAAGACTTGATGCCCTTGCCTGAACCCCTTCCAGCGTGCTCCGACCAGAAGGTAGGGGATGGTGCTCATGCTTTCCATTCCTCCTGAAACCACCACGGACGCATCTCCAACAAGAATGGCTTGGAGTCCAATAATAACAGCTCGCATGCCGGAAGCACACGCCATGGTAATGGTGGTGGCTGGAGTTTCAGGACGAAGCCCAGCAAGTCGAGCGGCGGTACGAGCTGGATTCGTTCCATTTCCCGCGTGACGGCAACAGCCGAAGATGACCTCATCAACGTGTTCCGCAGTCAAACGTGCCCGATGTGTCGCTTCCCGAATAGCATGGGAACCAAGTTCATAGACAGGAAGATCTCGCAAGGTCCCCCCAAATTTGCCCATCGGCGATCGGACCGCACCGATGGCCACGATCTCCTCTTTTCGTTGAGTCACCTAATGGACCTCAAGAACCACCTTGCCGAAGTGTTGTTCATTCTCAAGCACGGCTTGTGCTTCGCGAGAAGCGTTGAGTGGAAATACGGAATCAATGATGGTAAACACTTTTTGTTCTTCCATGAATTGAAACAAGTCATGAAGTTCTTGGTTGGTCCCATAATAGGATCCTATAATTGAAATTTGCTTTGAAAAAAGCTTCCAAAGATCAAGGGAGACCTCACTTCCGGTAAAAGCGCCACAAGTCACAATTCTTCCATTTCGGGAAAGACAATCAATGCTTTGATCCCAAGTGGCTTGACCCACATGCTCAAAGACCAAGTCCACTCCACGCTTTTCAGTCAATTGCCTAATTTCCTGAAGCACGTTTTGTTTCTTTCGTTGGATGACGAAGTCAGCGCCAAGGCGATAAGCCTTTTCAATTTTCTCGTCTCTGCCAACCGTTGTAAAAACTCGGCATCCAAGCGCTTTAGCGATCTGGATAGCGAAGCTGCCAATCGAGCTACCCCCTGCCATAATCAAGACGCTTTCCTTCGGCCGAAGAGCGGCGCGGCTCATCAGCATGTGCCAAGCCGTTAAACCTGACAGCGGAGCTCCGGAAACTTCTAAGAAGCTCAAACACTCGGGAATTCTTACAAGGTTTTTGCTTGGAACTGAGACAAATTCAGCGTATCCGCCATCAAGGGTCATCCCAAGGGAACGACTCTTCAAACAAAGATTTTCTTGGTTTCGAAGGCAATACTCGCATTTTTCGCATCCGACTCGACAAAGGGCTGCAACACGATCCCCCTCACGAAATTCGTTGACCCTGGATCCGACTTGGGTTACGATTCCAGTAACTTCGAGCCCTAAGATGCGTGGGAGAGGGATTGGAACTGGAAGCTCTCCCTTTCTCACAAAGAGATCCAAATGATTTAAACCACACGTCTTGGTCTCTACAAGGACGTCTGTGGGGCCGATTTGCGGGAGAGCGACCTCCTGATAAAGTAGGCGGTCTAATCCTCCGTGTGACTCGATGAGAGTCGCTTTCATGGAAGCTACCCGAGGGCTTTTCGTTCAGCCAAGGCGTAGCTGAATTCCCCTTCAGCTACAAGCTCACCATCGACGTGCGCCATCGCCTTCATCTTACCTAGTGTCCCCTTAATGTACATTCGTTCCACTCGAGAAACCAATTGCTCACCGGGATAAACGGCCCGATGAAAGCGCAAGTGATCGATGGCAGCAAATAGCATGATTTTTCCGTGGTGCTCTGGATTTTGAAGAACCAACACGGCTCCCACTTGTGCCATGCACTCGGTGATAAGTGATTCAGGGAATCGAGGCTTGTCTGGTGAACATCCATAAACATATTGCTCACTAAACGAAACATTCTTAAAACCAACAATATAATTGACATCATCGTGATCCAAGATGCCATCCACAAAGAGGAAAGGATAGCGATGGGGGATGGCGTTTAAGATTCCTTGATGACCAATTGCGTTTTTTTCTTTTTCCATCGGTTCAGCCTTTCATCAGGGACAAACCTTTTTCGGAATCGTATCGAGGATAGTCTCGCAAAACGTGAAGTGTTTTATGCCATTCACCCTGGCAATAAAGCTCATATTGTCTCGGTTGCCCACTTAAATCCCTTGCCGTAACCTGGTAGACATAGCTTTCCTTTTGAGCTGCCGGGCACTGTGGCATGAGCCGCAAGTATCGAGGGAGCAAATCTGGCAAGCGTTCAGGGTAGTGTCCTTGGTGATCAACGGCATAAAGTTCAACAGCGGTAGCCATATTTTTTAAGTTGCTTTCACAGGCGGCCAGTTGAGACTGACTTTTAGCCATCATAAAGTTAGGGATAAGAATGGCGGCAAATAGCGCAATGAAGCAAAAGCCAATCCCGCTCATCGATGAAAGAATAAGCGTTGTGATTCCGAGCGGTTTTCGATCTTGTTCGTGAAGCAGAGCCATGATCCCGAGAACAATTCCAACCGGAAAACAAACAAGGCTTGTAGCCACATACAGGATCCAGACGCCGACAGAAATCGATGGCCTGGAACTTGTCATTTCTTTTCTGTCATGATCTTCCGCAATTTCTCAATGGCCCGAGCTTGGATTCGGGAAACATGCATTTGAAGTGTATGAAGGTGTTTCGCAATTTCGTTTTGGGAAAGGTTTTCATAAAATCGCAAATATAAAACGAGTTGTTCTTTGGCGTCGAGCTTTTCGAAAGCACGCTGTAGACTAACCCGATCTTCAACCCCTTCCAAAACAAAATCTGCTTTTCCAAGATAGTCGAGGAGGTTGGGAGAGCGTTTATCGTGATCAACTTCAATTTGCACGTCAAGGCTGAGTGGCGTGTAAGCTTGCCCAAGTTCCTGAGCTTCGAGAACCTCTTCTTCGGTTACGGATAGTTTTGTGGCAATTTCTCCAATCGTTGGGGGACGATTCAACTTGCTCGAAAGCTCTTCTACTGAACGATTAACGGAGGCGTTAAGCTCTTGCAACCGGCGTGGAACTTTAAAGGACCATCCTTTGTCTCGAAAGTGTCTCTTGATCTCTCCGACGATCGTGGGAGCTACATACGTCGTAAATTCCACTCCCTTCGAAAGATCGTAACGATCGATCGCCTTGACTAAGCCGAGGCAGCCAACCTGAATGAGATCTTCCAAAGGCTCTCCTCGGTACGCAAATTTTCCAGCCAGGAATCGAACCAAATTCATGTATTGGATGACAATCTTTTCCTTGATTCCCTCATCTTTGGTTTTTGCGTATTCAACAAAAAGTCTTCTTGATTCTTTTCGATCGGCCGCGCGTATTTCTTCCTTGCTTTTCTGTTCCAAGGTTTCCTTCATGCTTTCTTTCCAAAATATTTTTTCATGGAAAGGCGACAGCCTTGTCCATTGAGCAAATGGAAATTAACCTCATCCATGAGAGAACGTATGAGAAAGATTCCGAGATCCTCGTCATCTTGAGGTCCTGTCCCTTTGTCAGAAACAGAAAGGTTGAGGCAGTCATCCGAAATTTCGCAATCGATCGAAATCTCTTGCCCATTTCCGTGAGTGATGGCTTTTGCGCAAGCTTCGGCTACAGCTAATTTGATGTCTTCCACGTCTTCATACGTCAAATCAAGCCGACAGGCCAAACCAGAAATGGCAAGACGGACAACCCCGACATATTTGGGATTCCCGGGGACTTTTAAAACAAAGTGGCCTTGTTGATCAATCACACCAGATTCTTTAGGGCTTCATCTGTATTCTTGTAGATTCCGAAAATTTTCACGAGTCCAGTGATGTTGAAAATTTTCTTGATTTGGGGATTATTGCAGATAATGGCGATGGTTCCGTTGTGTTCTCGGACTTTTTTTAGGGTTCCAATCAGAACTCCCAGTCCTGTACTATCAATATAACGCACTTCTTCTAGACCGATAACCAGATTGTACTTTCCCTTTTCGATAAGCTCAGTCAGGGCTTCTTTAACTTTAGGGGAGGTGTAAACATCGATTTCCCCTTGTACCTCAGCCAGTGCAACAGAGTTGGTCAGATCTCGCACACTGACTTTGATATCCATACCCACGTCCTTGGAATCCATCAGTACTCCTCCTGTTTTCTAGAATTTGGGCGCTTGGCTCGATGACTTTCAAGAATACAAAGTAAAGGACTTTTTGAAGGGCCTAGCTCAACCGCTTCCGTTCTTGGTTCTTGCCAATGGAATCAAACAGCCCATCTTTCTTTTCGGAGACCGCTTGCTTGCTCTTTTCCCAAATTTCTTCGGCGCGGTCCTTCAAATTGCTTGCAATATCCGTCGCTTTTGCTTTGATATCCACAGCGAGATCTTCTGCCTTGGTTCGCACTTCTCCAGCAAGATCGACCACTTTTGATTTTGCGGGATCATAAGCTTTTTCTTTTAAGAATTGTCGAGCTTCTTCCCCGGTGGTTGGGGTCATCAAAACAGCAATAGCGCCTCCCACAATACTGCCCACGAGAAGGCCAAGTAAAAAGCCTGACCCTTTGTCTTTTTCCATTGAGCTCACCTCCGCTCCCAGAAGTTTCTCTCCGGTGATTGGCTTCACCTTTTTCCCTTTTGGAAAATGCTGCTTATAATTTCTCTCCCCAAACTTGCGGTAAGATTGGGTAAAGAGAGGAAACTGTTCAGCGTTTTATCAATTCGAGTGGTTGTACCCTTCACGCTTGAAGTTGTTTCGGTCACATTTTCCAGAATGGTGTGAATTTGCTGAACAGAAGTGCGAATCACTTGTTCAATGGTTTCCAGGAGCTGACGGACAGAACGCAGAGTCTGTACAAAGTAAAAAACCCCTATGGCGATCAACACAAGGAGAGCGCCACCCAAAACGGCTACAAGGGTTGTCACGAAAGTTCACCGTCCTTTTCCACTCTCATCAACTCGTTCTATATTATTCCCAATCGACCTCAGATTCTGTTTCTTCCTCCTCCTCTTCCTCTTCAACGGGTTCAATCTCTTCAAATTCGGGTGATTCGATCGGCATTCCACATTCGGGACAAAACAAAGTTTCTCCCTTAAGAATGGGAAGGGAAGCTCCACAAGTTGGGCATTCCGTTGTCTTCCGCGGCATAGTCACCACCTTCTTTCTTCTCTTTTTATTCACTTACTGTCCGCCTCTTTAGGCGATGCGACTCATCGATGAGGTAGAGCGCAATTGCCTGATAAAGGGAGGAAGAACCTTAACAACATGGTTAATTTCTTCTTCTTTTGTGTATTTGCCGAGTGTAAATCGAATGGCACTTTTAGCTTCGCGCGGCGTCCGTCCTAGTGCCAGCAGAACATGTGACGGTTCCAAGGCCCCCGCGGAGCAAGCGGATCCCATGGAACAAGCAATTCCCTCCAAATCGAGGTGAATGAGAATCGACTCGCCGTCCGCTTCACGAAAAGAGATGTTCACATTATTGGGGAGGCGTTTGTCTGGATCTCCGTTCAAGATTGTTTGGGTGATGTTCTCGAACAAACCGTTTTTCAATTGGTCCCGGAGCACCCGAGTCCTTGTTGCTTCTCGTTCGCGCTCTTTAACTAAAATCTCGACTGCTTTTCCAAACCCAGCAATCCCAGCGACGTTTTCAGTGCCGGGGCGGATTTTTCGCTCTTGTTCTCCCCCTTTGCTCATGGGGGAAAAAGGGATTCCTCGTCTTAAATAGATCGCCCCCACCCCTTTGGGTCCATAAACCTTGTGGGCTGAAAGGCTGAGCGCGTCAACCTGGAGTACGTTGACATCCAAGGGGAGATGAGGATAAGCCTGAATGGCGTCGGTGTGAAAAACAAGGTGACGCTCCGTTGCTATTCGTGCCAATTCTTGAATCGGCTGTATGGTTCCAATTTCATTGTTCGCCAACATGATGGAGACCAAGATAGTGTCGTCTCGGATTGCCTGTGCCAAACTTTCTGGTTCCACCATTCCTAACGAGGTCACGGGCAAATAAGTGACAAGAAATCCTTGATCTTCAAGTGCCTTGAAGGCTCCCAAAACAGAGCTGTGTTCGATGCTGCTTGTAATCAGATGCCGTCCCTTGGATGCTAGCGCCTTGGAGAGACCTGTGATTCCAAGGAAATTAGATTCGGTTCCCCCGCTTGTAAAAAAAATCTCCTCAGGCAAAGCTCCGATCGATGCGGCGATAATCTCTCGAGCTTTTTCTCGATGGGCTTTGGCTTCACGCCCTTCCTGATGATGACTTGAAGGATTTCCAAAATGATCGACCGCAATCTTTTCCATCAGTGAAGCCACTTCAGGAAGGACTGGTGTGGTGGCGCTGTAGTCGAGATAAATCCTTTTTTTCATCATTTCTCCAAAATGTTCGTTTTTGTTTCAACAGGGTTGGAGGAACTCCTCCCTAAGTCTAGGGAACACTTCCTTCCTTGCCATGACTCAGTTGGGAAGTGTCTCCAAAAACTTGTTCCGTCCTCGCCATAAACCTGCAGGAAGTGTCCCCAATGACGAGTTTACGGAGTCAGAACAAGTACGCAGAAGCTAGGTTGAGGACGCAGTAGAGAACTTGGAAAAAAGACTTCCAAACGAGAAATTTCTTTTCACTAAATCGATCATGATCGCCCGAATATCGGGGACTTTGGTGAGGGCGAAAATCAAATCACGATGGCGGTCGAAGTTTGCATGTCGCCCCACGAGATCTTGTAACTCCCGCCGTTCGAACAGACGGATGAGTCGGTTGATGTCATGGTCTTCCACTTTTTGAAAGACTTTTCGGATGTACAGCCCTGCTTGAAGTTCAAGACCGAGTTTTTTTCTCCATCCTTGATGGTAATGGCGAAGCGCGGAAGGAACGAAATCGTGATTCTTATAAGCGGAAAGAGCCGTAGTGACCAATTCTTCTGCACCCAAGAGGCCATAATAAATCCCGCCGCCGGTCGTGGTTTTTACTTGGCCGGCAGCATCTCCCACTGCCACGATTCGATGATTGGCTGAAGCTTGAGATGGGCCAAGAGGAATGCGACTCACCAGTGGTTTGCCGACCATCCGTTTCAGCCGGGTTTTTAAGAACGGTGACTCGAAGAGTTTATCGAGATAAATTCGGGCATTTCCAAGGGTAATGAGCCCGGCTTTTGCTGTGTTTCCGTGCGTTGGAACAGCCCATGCAAAGGATCCGGGGGCCACGTGTCCTCCAAGATAAAGCTCCACATTCGAGAGATCTTCAATCTCCACTTCCACCTGGACTCCGCGAATAAATTGGGGGGGCTCAGCTAGCGTGGAACGTTTAGGAAGATGTGAGGTAGAACCTGTAGCAAGAACCACGATCTTGCTTTGAAATGAAACTTCTTCGCTACCGGAGACCAGGGCGGTAATCGTAACGTTGTCGTTTGTTTGGGTAACCGAAGTGGCTTTGTGATTTAGGAAAAGCTTTGCTCCCTCAGACTCGGCTTCTCTCGCAAGAAGAAGGTCCAACTCCCTGCGGTTTAGGACATAAGCCGAAACCTTGGGAAGAAGAAAAGAGTTTCCTTCAGGGGAAAAAACCTTGAATTCGTCGGCTTCTCTCCAAACCACGGATCGGACTTGAGGAAAGCGTTCCAGAATCTCATGGCCCACCACACCGGTGCAGTGAACCGGGGCGCCTACTTCAGCGTGCTCCTCAAGGAGCGCTGTGCGAAGCCCTGCTTTCGCAAATCCTCTTGCGCTCGAGCTTCCGGCAGGACCGGCACCGATAACAACAACATCCCACGTTGATTCATGATGACCCATATCCAAACGGTTCCTCCAAATTATTCCCTTTTCACCAAGATCCGTCTGGCAGTTCGACAGTTGGAAGGACATCCCTTTAAGGGATTTGTTTGCGTCCATCCATGTAAGGGCGAAGGATTTCCGGAATCGTTACTGAGCCATCCGGTTGTTGGTAGTTTTCAAGGATGGCCATCATGATTCGGGGGAGAGCAAGACCAGAGGCGTTTAGCGTGTGCGCAAATTCAGGTTTGCTTTTGGGATCGCGACGAAATCGAATGTTAGCCCGACGGGCTTGGAAATCTTCAAAGTTTGAGCACGAAGAAACTTCAGCCCATTTCTGACTTGCTTGACACCAAACTTCCAAGTCATAACATTTCGCTGCAGAGAAGCCCATGTCGCCCGTGCAAAGAAGAAGAACGCGATAGCGCAATTCCAAACTTTGCAAGATGGCTTCGGCGTTCTTCAAAAGTTTTTCGTGTTCTTCGTAGGAGGACTCGGGTATGACGGTCTTCACAAGCTCAACCTTATCGAATTGGTGAAGGCGCTGCAATCCGCGAGTATCGGCCCCTGCTGCCCCGGCTTCACGACGAAAACAGGCGGAATAAGCCACGTAGTATTTCGGAAGATCTTGAATCGACAAGATTTCGTCACGATGCAAATTGGTAACCGGAACCTCTGCGGTTGGAATGAGATAGAGATCATCTGCATCGCAGTGATACATTTCTTCCTTAAACTTTGGGAGTTGTCCGGTCCCTACCATGATTTCAGGACGAACCAAGTAAGGGGGATAAACCTCGGTATAACCATGATTTTTCACGTGAAAATCCAACATGAATTGGATCAGGCCACGCTGAAGCTTGGCTCCAAGCCCCATATATAATGAAAACATTGATCCGGAGAGTTTGGCGGCTCGTGCGAAATCGAGAATCCCCAATTTCTCTCCAATTTCCCAATGGGGTTTCAGTGGAAAAGAAAACTTTTTTTCTTCTCCCCAGGAGCTGACCACGTGATTACCGCTTGCATCAAGGCCTATCGGGACCGTTTCGTGTGGGATATTTGGGAAGTACAGGAGAAGCTGGTTAAGTTTTTCTTCGAGGACTTTAAGGTTGGCGTCGAGCGCCTTGATTCGATCATTGATTTTTCGGACTTCCTCTTGTTTGGCTTCTGAATTTTGTCCTCCCTTTTTCAAACGACCGATCTCTTCAGAAGCCGTGTTTCGTTCTTGTTTCAGTTGGTCTGATTCGCTTATGGTTCGGCGCCATGTTTCATCTTGCGCCAAGAATTCGTCGACCTGGCTTGGTTTGTATTCACGATTCTTGAGGGCCAGGCGCACCTTGTCGGGTTGAGTTCGAATGAGTTTTGGATCGAGCATGGACTACATCTGCATGGTGAGGAGGCGCTTTAATTCTTCCGGTCTAACCGCTTTTGCCAAAGCATCCTCTGCACTGATAAGATTCTTTTTCGTGAGATTCTTTAAAGCAAATTCTTGCGAAATCATTCCGGCATCTCGATTGTTGTTCATGGTGTTGAGCAGTTGCTGCATTTTCCCTTCGCGGATGGTCCCCTTGATGGCTGGGGTTCCGATTAGAATTTCCGCCGCCAGAACAGCGCTTCCGTCTTGGCCGCGGAGCAGGAGCTGACTGATCCCCAGCTCAAACCCGGCACCCAGTTGACCTCGAAGGTAAGCCTGATGATGGGGTGGCGCTAACTCGATCAATTGTTCAAGCGCCATGAGGATCCCATTGGCACTAATCGTGGCAATGACTAACTGACCCGATGAGGACGCCGTGAGGACAGACATGACGCTTTCCAGATCGGAAAGTTCTGAGAGGGCTAAGACATCAGGGTTTTGTCGCAAAGCCGTTTGCACAGCTTCTTTGAATGAGCGCGCGTCCGTGCCGATTTCCCGTTGATAGATAACCCCCTTCTTGTTTTTCAGCAAAAACTCGATGGGGTTTTCGAGACTGATGATTTGGACGCCACGAGAGCTTAAAAGGAAATCAAGTACGGCGGCCAAGGTGTGTGATTTACCACTTCCTTTGGGTCCGGCGATTAAAATGAGGCCTTGGCTCTTCTTATCAATTTCTTTTAGGACTGGAGGAAGATTCAGTTGGTCCAACTCTGGAACCCCTTGGGGGAGAAGTCGGAAAACGGCTCCCAAGGATCCACGTTGATAAAAAATTGAGGTTCGAAATCGACCGACCCCTTGAATGCTGTAGGCGATGCTGATTTCCTTATTTTGTGACAGCAAAGACTTTTGTTCGTCGTTCAGGGCACCCAAAAGAAGTGCGTTTGAGTCTTCAGCGGCAAGTGGAGTATCTCCAAGCGGGGCGAACCCTTCGCGCGATGACCGGAAAAGCGGTGGGCTTCCTGGAACGAGGTGAAGTGCAACCCCTTTTTTCTCCACGAGGGAGGCAAGGAGCTGATTGAGATCGGTCATTCCGTTAGGATTGACTTAATGCGCTCAATGAGTTTTGCGGGCTGGAATGGTTTGGAGATGTGTTCATCAATCCCAACTTGTGTCGATCGTGTTTTATCTCGTTCCTGACCTCGTGCTGTTAAGGCAATGATGTAAACGCGTTTGCCATCCGGCTGGCTTCTAAATTGCTTTGAGAATTCATAGCCATCCATGTGAGGCATCATGATGTCAAGAAGAATCAGATCAGGTCTTGTTTCGCTCGCGAGCTTTAAGGCCTCAAGGCCATCGGAAGCGGACATGACCTCAAACCCTTCCATTTCGAGAATGAGACGAAGAGAACGTTGGATATACGGTTCATCATCTACCACGAGAATTTTCTTTCGGTCTGAGGTTTCAGGCATGGCTATGGTTGGTTCTCCTCATCCTGGGGTATCCCTTTCATACCCTAACCGGATGGGTAAGTGCACAAGCCCCATCGGGAAGGTTGATGTTATTATCCAGGAGAAGGGCTCTTGCTCTACATCCCCCTCGACAACTGGAGAAATAGTTGCAAGCCTTGCATTGATCATTGCCTTCGAAATGACGAAACTGTGCCATGCTGGGCCCAGAATCCCAAATTTGCTTGAGACTTTTTTCTCTCAAGCTTCCAGAGGGGAGGATATCTTTTAGAAATCCAGTTGGGGCTACCGTCCCACGTGGATCCACATGACAAACCAGCGTACCGCATTTGCAGCCAAATCCTTCAAAGAGCAAGTTATTTCCTGATCTGAATGGAACGTAAAGTGGGATCTCAATTCGAATGTGCGTATTTTTTTGAATCTTCAATGCGGCATCCCAAAGCCGATTGATTTCTTCAACATCGAGTAAGAGTTGAGGATTTTGGGCCGCTCGACCCGATGGCATGACACTTTCAAGAAGTATCTTTTCCGCCTTGATTTTTTCTGCCAAGCGAATTAAGGCTGGAAGTTCAGAAGCATTGGGTTTCATGAAAACCATCTGCAAGTAAATGGGGACCCCCAGTTCCTTAATGTTCTTGATTCCGCGTAACGTCTTTCGGAATGAGCCCGATTTTCCTCGAACATAGTCATAAACTTTCTCGCTGGCCCCTTCCATGCTAATCTTGAAGCTTCGAATCTTGAGCCCCTTGAGGCTCTTGACAATTTCTTTGGTGGCAGCAGCCGCGTTGGTGGAGATGCGGATGGATACACCCCGCAGGTTTGCGTGTGTAATTAAGCTTGGAAGATCAGGCCGGAGGAGAGGTTCTCCTCCACCGAACGAAAGCTCAAAACAGCCAAGATTGGCTAATTCGTCGATTAGTTTCTTGACTTCTTGGGTGGTGAGCTCATCGGAGTAAGCCTCACCGGAAGACGAGAAGCAATGCTTGCACCGAAAATTGCAAAGCTTTGTGCATGAAAAATGGACACGAAGCGGGGCGGAAAGATGGCCTTCTCTTGACCAATCACGAGCGATAAAAGTTCCGTTAAATCTCCCTTTGCTGTCGAGAATGTCGATGCTTTGACAAAGTTGTAGGAAAGTTTCGAAGTTTTTTTGTCGGACGCGATCCGCAAGCGCCTGGAAGATTTGTTCAGGATTTTTCTTTTCGCTCAGATCGAAAATTTCGGTTGCATCGTGATCGAACGGGATATAGTCAGCTTTCTCTCGGTCATAAAGAATGGAGCCAAAATACTCCCGTCGTCCAATGAATCGTGTCAATCCCGCCACGTGTTTTTCTTTACCTCTTCTTTGATTGAGCTAGATCAGCGCTGAGTCTTAGACTTCTTCCCCAAAAAGGGGACTCCTCTTAAGTCTGTCGGCTTCCAATCATGTTTTCTTGGGGCAAGAGAGGGGAAGGTGCCCCCGAAGAGGAATCTATCTTTCATCCAGACCATGGGAAATGCTTCGCTTATTTCTCGTTTTTCTCCTAAGCCTGATTGGCTCCGTGTTCAGCTCCCAACAGGCGAACGATATCGCTTTTTGAAAGAAACGCTGGCAACATCAAACCTCCACACGGTTTGTGAAGAAGCGCATTGTCCGAACATTGGCGAATGTTGGGGTGGAGGGACAGCCACCTTCATGGTCTTGGGCGATGTCTGCACGCGGGGATGTCGATTTTGTGCGGTGAAGACAGGAAGACAAGGGATTGCTTTGGATGAAGAAGAGCCGAACAAAATTGCACAAGCCGTGAAAGCCATGAAGCTTGAGTACGTGGTGATCACCAGCGTGGATCGAGATGATTTGCCCGATCAAGGAGCAAACCATTTTGCTCATGTGGTTCGACGCTTGAAAGCTGAGTGTGAGATTCTTGTTGAAGTCTTAATCCCAGATTTTCGAGGAGACGTGTCTGCACTCCGAGTGATGGCGGAATCAAAACCTGACGTGATTGCACACAATGTCGAAACGGTAAGAAGACTCACCCCGTTGGTCAGAGATCGCCGTTGCAGCTATGAACAGTCCCTACGAGTTTTAGAATCAGCAAAACAGATGGACTCGAACATTTTGACCAAGTCTTCAATCATGATTGGGCTCGGGGAAACCGTGGAAGAGTTAAGGGAAGTTTTTAGTGACCTCCGGTCGGTGCAAGTGGATTTTTTGACTTTGGGGCAATATTTACGACCAACACCAAAACATCTCGAAGTTAAAGAATATGTTTCTCCTCAAGTGTTTGAGGAACTTGGGGAGCTAGCGAAGAGTTATGGTTTTCAATATGTGGCTTCAGGCCCCTTGGTCAGAAGCTCCTACAAAGCAGGAGAGTTTTTTGTGAAGAGTCTCAAACAATCAAAGGAGTCATGATGGCCATTAAGAGTGATGTTCGAACCGAAGAAAATCTTATTCAGGTTGTGAGGGACGATGGGACGGTTCTTGATAAAAAGCTTGAACCTGAAATTGGCGAAGCTGATTTAAAGCGCCTTTACTATCACATGGTTCTCACCCGAGCCGTGGATGATCGATTGCTGAGAATGCAGCGTCAAGGACGTGTGGGCTTCTATATTTCTTCTTTGGGAGAGGAAGCCGCCCATTTAGGGAGTGCTTTTGCTTTGAAGACTGAAGACTGGATTTTTCCCCAGTACCGTGAACCGGGTGCCGCATTTTTACGCGGGTATCCCTTGCTTAAATACGTGTGCCAGATTCTTGGAAACTCAGGGGACTTAATGAAAGGAAGGCAGATGCCTAATCATTATGCCTACAAGCCGGGGCGCTACCTTTCAGTTTCGAGCCCTGTCGGAACTCAAATTCCTCAAGCCGCCGGTTTTGCTTGGGGGGCTAAGATTCGAAAAGAAAAAATCGTCACGTTGGTTTATTTTGGCGATGGGGCAACAAGCCAGGGTGATTTCCACATGGGGCTAAATTTTGCAGGGGTCTTTACCTTACCGACCATTTTCTTTTGTAAGAACAACCAATGGGCCATCTCGGTGCCACTCTCGCGCCAAACGGCTGTGCCAACCATTGCGCAAAAGGCAGCGGCTTATGGGATTCGCGGGGTTCGCGTGGACGGGAACGATTTGTTAGCCGTGGTCCAGGTCACGCGGGAAGCAGCGGAGCGTGCACGGGAAGGGGAGGGGGCCACGCTGATTGAGGCGGTCACCTATCGCATGGGGGCGCATTCGACCTCAGACGACCCGCGGATTTATGCGGATGAAAGCAAAATTGAACAATGGAAACCCAAAGACCCTTTGGTGCGATTCCAAAAGTATTTGGCTGTCAAGGGGATCTGGAACGCCGCATTCGAAAAAGAAATGACTGAGAAAGTGCAGGAAGAGGTAACCAAAGCCATTCAGGAAGCAGAAAAACTTCCGTCGCCGGCTCCAGAGACACTCTTTGACGACGTTTATGCCGAGCTTCTTCCTCACCTCAAAGAACAACGGGAAGAAGCCGCTCAATTTAAACATCTTGGCAAGCATAAGGAGTAAGCAATGCCCACTGTGAACATGATTCAAGCACTCAATGATGCGATTCGCTCTGCCATGCGAAAAGACGACCGCGTGGTGATCCTGGGAGAAGACGTCGGCAAGCTTGGAGGGGTCTTTCGAGTAACCACTGGGCTCATGGATGAGTTCGGGGGAGATCGGGTCATCGATACTCCTTTGGCTGAAGGGGGAATCATCGGCGCCGCGATTGGAATGGCTCTTTATGGACTCCGGCCTATCGCTGAAATCCAATTCTCTGATTTTATTTATCCAGCGTTTGATCAAATCGTCAACGAACTAGCGAAGTATCGTTATCGCTCGGGGGGACAATATGGTTGCCCTTTGGTGATTCGAACCCCATCCGGAGGTGGCATCAAAGGCGGACTTTATCACTCCCAAAGTCCTGAAGCGTACTTCATTCATACCGCTGGACTAAAAGTGGTGATGCCATCGAATCCCTACGATGCCAAGGGAATGCTGCTTGCAGCAATGTTGCAAGAGGATCCAGTAATTTTCTTCGAACCAAAGCGCATTTATCGTGCGGCAAAGGGAGAAGTGCCAGAGAAAGAATATGCAATCGAGTTTGGAAAAGCCAATGTGATTCGGCAAGGAACTCAGGTGACGCTGCTAAGCTACGGTGCGATGGTGGTGGAGGCGGCTCAGGCGGCAGAGAAAGCCGCTGCTGAGGGAATCGATGTGGAAGTCATCGATTTGCGATCCTTAGTTCCTCTCGACATCGAAACCGTGATTCGGTCAGTTCAAAAAACAGGTCGAGTGGTGGTTTTGAATGAAGCCCCCAAAACCTGCGGATTTGCTGCTGAGCTTATCGCGTTGGTTAACGAAAAAGCATTTTTACATCTTCAGGCCCCCCCACTTCGGGTGACTGGGTACGATACTCCTTTCCCTTACAGTTTGGAGCATCAGTACCTCCCGAGTGTTGAACGGATTTTAAAAGCCCTTAAAGATACAGCTCATTTTTGAAGACTGAAAACCAATACAATCTATAAGGAGGGCCGTATGGCTGCACTGGCTGTTCGTTCAAAGAAGGCTCGGCTTTGGCTTGACGTCCCCGGGGGTTACAATTTCTTGGCCATGTGTAAAGGGTATCGGTGGGTTAAGTACCCTCCATTTCGCATGAACATCAGCAAGGAATCCCTTGCCTATGTCCATGACTTAGGAACCACAGTTTGCCGGAGTGTTACCTCATTTAATGGCCGGCGACTTGAGGTTGAAATTGAGAGCGAACACCTGCTTGATCCGGAAGAAAGAAATCTTCTCATTATTCAGCTTCGCCGTATTTATTCGCTTCATTGGAATTTGAAATCATTTCATAAGCTCTTAAGCAAAGAAAAAGAGTTTTCATGGATTGCAAAACAAAGACTGGGATGGTTCTTACGTTCAGCTTCATTTTTCGAAGACATTGTGAAGATGCTTTTGTCCGTGAATTGCACCCGGGAGCAAACTCAAGAAATGACCGTCAATCTTGTGCAAGAATTAGGGAAGCCGCTCTCAGCAAAGTCTCCCTATCACGCGTTTCCAACCCCGGAAATGATCTTGAAGGCAGGGGTCAACGTTTTGCGTCAACGAATCAAGTCGGGCTACAGAAGCCAATCCATCGCTGAAGCGGCTCACCGTTTCTCGAAAGGAGAGTTTCAAGAAGGAGAACTCGTTAATCTTTCAACCCTCGAAGTAAGAAAGCGATTGCTCACCCTTCGAGGTTTAGACTCGCTTTTTTTGAGACAATTGATGCTTTTCCAAGGGCGGTTTGATGATCTCTCAACCGACGGGATGCATGCACCCAGTGATGGGAAACTGCTGCCAAGTTTAACCCCACGACCCTTGCTTATCCAGGCGATGTATCGAAAATGGGGAGAATGGCAAGGCTTGGTGGCTTGGTTTGATTTGGATGAAACCAAGAATTCTCCCGAAATGGTTGGAAACTAAAAAGAATATTTTTGGAGGGTAAGGCATGCGATTTGAATTTAAGCTTCCGGATATCGGCGAAGGCATGGTGGAAGGGGAAATTGTAAAGTGGCATACGAAGGTGGGAAATTCTCTCGCCGAAGATGCTCCCATGTTGGATGTGATGACCGATAAGGCTACGGTGACCATCTCGGCACCGAAGGCCGGCAAAGTTCTCGAGATCCATGCGAAGGAAGGGGAAATAAAAAAAGTCGGATCGGTCTTGATTGTGCTGGATACCCTGGAGACTCGGAGCGAAGGAGCCCCATCCAAAGCCCCGCTTCAACTTGAAAAACAAAGTGCCCCAGCCGAATCGGTGATAAGGCGTGAGCCGTTAACCGTGCCTGTGGCAACGGCCAGTGGGGGAAACCAGGCTTTGGCCACACCGGCTACTCGGCGTTTGGCGCATGAACTTGGCATTGATCTCTCGCGGGTTGTTGGCAGTGGCCCTGGCGGGCGGGTCATGCCGGAGGATGTCCGGAAATCACTCGACAAGGCTCCTTCCAAAGAAGTTCGTGTAGCTCCACCCTCAGGAGATTCTGGCTCTCCGCGAATACGAGTTCCCGTTTCAAGTGTTGGTGCTGGAGAAGAACGAATTCCATTTCGGGGCCTGCGTCGTAAGATTGCAGACAAAATGCTCACTTCCAAGAACAAGATTCCCCATTTCACCTTTGTGGAAGAAGCCGATGTGACAGAGCTTGTGGCTTTGCGCGACAAAGTCGACAGCTTGCACATCTTCAAGGGTGTTCGGTTGACTTATCTTCCTTTCATCATTAAGGCAACGATTGTCGCGCTTAAGAAGCATCCAAAATTGAACAGTGTCCTGGATGAGGAGAAGCAAGAGTTAGTTATTAAGCATGAGTACAATATTGGCATTGCAGCGGCGACCCCGGAAGGGTTAACTGTTCCCGTCATCAAGGGAGCCGATCAAAAAACAATCTTAGAAATTGCGCAGGAGATCCAAGAGGTTGCTGAAAAAGCACGTGGAGGAAAATTTTCGGTCGAAGACCTTCAAGGTTCCACATTTACCATTACTTCTTTAGGGCCGCTTGGTGGAATCTTTGCAACCCCAATCATCAATTACCCCGAAGTGGCTATCCTTGGAGTTCATCGAATTCAAAAACGCCCCGTGGCTCGAGAAAATCAAGTCATCATCCGAGACATGATGTATGTTTCCCTGTCATTTGATCATCGAGTCATTGATGGAGATGTAGGGGCACGATTCGCTTATGACGTCATTGAATATCTGCAACATCCTGGATTATTGATGCTTGAGTGACAACAAAAAGGAAAATCATTTTTAAAAGAGAACCCCCATTGCGGACCGATGAGCTTCGAACAAAAACTTCTAAAAACGATTCGCGCTTTAATTCTGATTGGAGCGATTTTTGGTGCAATTTGTTTGTGGGTGGTTCAATGGTGGCTTACCCACCCTAAGAAACAACCGATTGCATTCAGTCACAAAATTCATGTGGGGCAACGGCAAATTTCTTGTTTTTTCTGCCACACGGGTGTGGAGCACGGAGACATCGCAGGGGTTCCTTCTGTCCAAGATTGCATGCAATGCCATCAAGTGGTAGCCAACGAGCAAGTGGTGGCCAACGAACGTCCCGAGATCCAAAAGCTCACCGGTTATTGGGAAAGGAAACAACCGATCGAGTGGTTCAAAGTCTACAAAGTCCCCAAGCACGTTCATTTCAGCCACAAAGTTCACATTGCTTTCTTAGCCAAAAGAAATCCTGATGCGCTAAAAGATCCGGGAAAGTTTATCTGTGCCCAATGCCATGGGGATGTTTCTCAAATGAGTACGATTGCCGCACCGGTTGGTACCGTGATGTTGCTTACGGGAAATGCCAATCCAAACACGTCCATGGGCTTTTGTGTGGATTGCCATCATGCCAACGGTGGCCCAATGGATTGTACCGCATGTCATCGATAAGGAGTAGACGTGGATATCAGTCGTAAGGAATTTTTTCAATGGAGTGTGGTGACTGGTGCGGCCGTGGCTTTTGCAGGGTGCGGCATTCCTCCTCATCAAGCCTTGGTTTCCCAACTTGAGCTCCCTGAGTACCGGCTGCCTGGAGAAGCAAAATGGTTTGCTACCACGTGTCAAGAATGTGCGGGTGGTTGCGGGGTATCGGTTCGCGTGATTGATGGAAGAGCAAAAAAACTTGAGGGAATCCCTCAACACCCGATCAATCATGGAAAAGTTTGCGCTCAAGGCCAGTCTTCATTGCAAGCACTCTACAATCCTGATCGTTTGACCTCCATCTTAAAAAATCAAAACCCTTCGCAAGATTGGAACGAGGTTTTTAAAACTTTAGCTTCACAGTTAAACGCAGCGGCCAGCAACAAAGGGAGCATGCTCTGGATCGCCGATTCGCTTCATGGCACCACGGGCGCCTTGATGGTTTTACTGGCTGAAAGGGCCGGAGCCAAGATTTGTGTTCTCGATTTCCAAAGCACGACCGCTGTGCGAACGGCGATGAAGGGACTAACTGGAAAAGCTGAACTTCCTTATTATCCAATTCGAGAATCGGATTATGTGGTGAATTTTGGAAGTGATTTCCTCTTGTCGGGAGATTTACCGGTCCACTATGCGTGGAGTTACGGTGAATTCCGACAAGGAAAAAATCGGGATCATCGTGGAGTTTTGGTGTCGTTTGCTCCTCGGATGAACCTTACGGTATCCAATTCGGATCAATGGATTCCGGTGCGCCCTGGAACGGAAGGTTGGGCAGCTCTTGGCCTTGGAAACGCGTTAAGTGCTCTTGGGAAAAAGGGATGGCCAGGTTGGGCTACCTCGATTTCACTTGAAAGCATCAGCAAGGTCACCGGGGTCGAACCAGACATTTTCGAGCGATTAGCAAAGCGCCTTCTGTTAGCCAAGCGTCCCTTGGCGGTGGCTGGTGCTGAAAATGGATCGTATTCCAACGGGGTCTGGAATACGGAGATGATCCAGAAGCTAAACCAGCTTCTGGGCGTTCCGGTGCAGTCCTTTGAACCCAATTTGCTGACAACACTCCCTGGACAAAAAGGAATTCCTTCGGTCATCATTTCGATCGAGGCAGCAGTGAGTCAATTTCAGAAGGGGAAATTTGAAAGCGTCTGGGTTCTCGAAACCAATCCCCGTTATCTTCTTCCAAAAAAGCTTGATTTTCAAGGCCTCTTTAGTAAGGTTAAGAACAAAGTTGTTTTTTCACCGTTTCCGAACGAAACTTCTCTACTGGCTGATTGGGTTATCCCGACCCAGACTTGGTTTGAGACTTGGGGTGATCGTTTGATCCGTGGACCTTTTGGCGACTCAAACAAGGTTTCAACCCTGTACAATTTACAGCAACCCGTTGTGGCTGAAAGACCTGGGAGCAAGGCCCTAGGAGACATTCTCCTCATGGCGGCTAAGAACGCCGGTGCGTCATTCAGTAAGGAACTCCCTTCCTCTGTTCATGAGCTGGTCAAAAGTCATTTCCCTGATGAGTCGGTTTGGGAAAACATGTTGCTTCGTGCTGGAACCTGGGATGAGGCATCCCTTGATTGGGAGCTTTACTTGGGCGATAACACGCATCCGCTATTCCCACCCCCGGTGGTGAAGAAAGAAGGAAAGAGCCCTTCCGGTGCGAGTGCTTGGAATCATTTGGACAAACCTGAAATCTCTGAAGCGGTAGAACCAAAGTTCTTTGGAGAAGGACAGGTGTTAATTCCCTTTTATTCCCCCGCCTTAGGTGATGGCTCATCAGCCAATCGCCCTTGGATGCAAGAGCTTCCTGATCCGCTCACGACGGTGACTTGGACACACTGGATTGAGCTTCCAATGTCATTGTGTAAGCAAATGGAGATCGAGCGTGGCGATGTGGTGCGACTGGTTTCGGAGAGTGGTGCCTTAACTGGGCCAGCCTATCCAAGTCCTGCATTACACCCCGATGCCGTGGCGGTTCCGGTAGGCCAAGGGCATGATCATTACGGCATGTTTGCCGATCACGGCGAAAACCCACTTTCGATTTTAAATCCGGTTTGGCAAGAAGGAACCGGTGAACTGGCTTGGGTGTCCACCCGAGTTAAAGTAGAAAAAGTTGGAGGAAAAGCTCGAATGACCACTTGGGATGAACGGGTAAATAATTATCCGAAGGATCTGATGCCATTATGACCGATCCAAAAATAGAATACAACTGGGAAGGAACACAATGGGGTATGGTGGTTGATGTTGACCGCTGCATTGGGTGTGAAGCATGCATGATTGCTTGCCGAGCGGAAAACAATATCCCGGTGGTAGGAGCGGAACAAAACGCCATGGGGCGTATCATGGACTGGATTCATCTTGAGCGCTACTACAGCGGGGAATATCCAAATGTCACTGCCCAATTCGTTCCCATGCTTTGCCAACAATGTGGCAATGCTCCCTGTGAATCGGTTTGTCCAGTCTTTGCCTCTGTCCATACCACCGATGGCTTAAACGCACAAGTTTACAACCGTTGCGTGGGAACACGATTCTGCGCCAACAACTGCCCTTATCACGTCCGAAAGTTTAATTACTTTCCGCCAACCTGGCAGGCGCCTCTTGAGCAACAGCTTAATCCCGATGTCACCACTCGAAAATCAGGTGTGATGGAAAAATGCACCTTCTGTGTTCAGCGGATTCGGAAAGCCGAACTCGGCGCGCGCATGGATGGAGTGAATGTGAGCGATGGTCAACTTCGTCCAGCCTGTGTTCAATCGTGTCCAACTCAAGCACTCATCTTTGGTGATTTGAATGACACAAAGAGTGCTGTCTCAACCTATGGTCGCTCGCATCGAGCGGTGCGAGTGCTCGAGGACGAAAATACCGATCCACATGTGATCTATCTTAGACCGGAGAAACTCGACCATGCCTTTTAGAGGGGATCCCGATTTCACTGCTCCTGAACTAAGTAATCAGGAGGTTGTCGATAGCGTCATGGCTCCTGTGGGAGCCAGCGGCTTACGAAGCAACATCGTCATCATGCTTCTTGGCCTTATCGCGCTCTGGGGTGGCTGGAAGTTTTGGGAGCAAACCCAGCTTGGAATGTATGTGACTGGCCTAGGAATGCCAGTTTACTGGGGCTGGTACATTGCCACCTTCATCTTTTGGATTGGAGTCGCGCATGCGGGTGCTCTGATTTCTGCCATTCTTCGGATTACCGGGGCGGAGTGGAAATCGTGTGTGACCCGAATTGCCGAAGTGATTACTTTGTTCACGCTTCCGGCAGCCGCATCGTTTCCACTGATTCACATTGGACGCAATGGTGTCTTCTTTTATCTTATCCCTTATCCAAACTGGCGACACATTTGGCCTAATTTTCGCAGCCCACTTTTGTGGGACTTTTTTGCAATCTCAACGTATCTGACCGGCAGCGTGCTTTTCCTTTATTCCACCCTGATTCCGGATCTTGGAATGCTCCGCCAGCGCGTGACAGGCTGGAAGCGAACGGTTTACACCATCCTCAGTTGGGGATGGCGTGGCACGCAGCCCGAATGGAAGCGAATGAAAGAAGCGGCAGCGCTCTTTAGTGTTTTGATTCTTCCGGTGGTCATTTCGGTCCACACCATTGTGTCATGGGATTTTGCCATGCAGTTGGTTCCAGGATGGCATGAAACGGTCTTTGGCCCATATTTCTTCATTGGTGCGCTTTATTCGGGAACCGCTGCTGTGCTAACAGCCATG
>Ga0207095_10097_pt1 | contig 26592 bp, 24 predicted proteins | sample Alteio_BWMinHeat_88_FD_153529 | JGI IMG/M metagenome (GOLD analysis project Ga0207095, IMG submission 153529) | Enriched cells from forest soil in Barre Woods Harvard Forest LTER site, Petersham, Massachusetts, United States -... | ecosystem: Environmental > Terrestrial > Soil > Temperate forest >... | reverse complement strand
ATCGACGAGGAAGTCGATCGATTGCGCGGCAAAAGAGGGAAAAGCAATTCATCGCATCACTTAATGCTCGATGCGATTGTTCTCTCTTGATCCCCAATTTCTTCGCCAAAGATTCCAGCCGATACGTTGTGAATTCAGGAAAAACGTGTCGCGCGAGAAGGCAAGAATCAACCACCGGCATTGAAGAAAATGGAATTCCTCTTTCGGAAGCAGCTGCCAACAAAAAGGACAAATCAAAAGACGCGTTGTGAGCCACCGGGACATGCGGGGAAAGAAAGGTGAGAAGATCGGGAAGAATTTCACCCATCCTGGGTTTTCCCGCCACCATTTCGTCGGCAATTCCATGGATCAGCTGAACTTCTTTTGGAATCGGAATCTCAGGATTAATTAGGTGTTGGAGTGTTTCTTTAACTTCTTCCCCTTGAAAGATAACCACGCCAACTTCAAGGATTCGATCTCGTATCGGATCCATGCCGGTTGTTTCCAGATCGAAAGCGGCAAAGGAAATTGCCCCCAACGGTGTTTCATCTTTCACTTCTTGTCTCCTGACACCACCAAAATTGTCGTGGCTTGCTTTTCAGGATCTCGCATGATTTGGATGTGGATGTCTTTTCCTTCTTTTTCAAGTTCGATCATGGTCATGCCTCCGCCCGGGATCGGCATCATGGTAAATTTCGCATTAGAAGGGGTGTTTTGTTTGTAAAAAGTCACCACTTTGTCGATCGGATCTTTGCTGGTAAGAACGACGGTCGAGTAGTTCCCTTTTTTCTTGGTGCCGCCAGCCATCGTCATCCCGCCCTGTTGGGCTGCTCCAGGATAGATCGGTACACCTAAGACTTTTGCGCTTATGTTCACACTTCCAACCATCGTTTTCCCTTCCTTACTCTCAATCGTGACGGTATTCCCTTGCTGTTCAGCAGTCACTTTGCCTTCCGGGGTTTCCACCACAACATTTTTCTTTGCACAACCTGTGCCAAAGAATAAAACACTCAAAACGAACAGAGCGATCCACTTTTTCATAGGTACCCCCTTAATTGGGGACGCTTCCGTCCTCTCCAAGATCCAGTGGGAAGCGTCCCCTTGGAGCTGCTTCTACGTCAGTCTAGTACTCCCTACCTAATGTCGATTCCAACGGCAGATTCTAGTGTTGGAATGGCGTCTTGCTGCAACAAAGCAAGAAGATTTTTTTTGATTTGCCTGATGAGCCCAGGACCTTCGTAGATTAAGCCGGTGTAAACCTGAACCAGAGATGCTCCTGCCTTGATTTTATCGTACGCATCTTTTGCATCAAAAACTCCACCTGAACCGATAATGCAAAATTCCTTTCCGACACTTTTTCGAATGAACCGAATCATTTCGGTGGATCGGGCCCGAAGGGGAAGTCCACTCACTCCTCCTTCGTTCGAAAGCGTGCTCGGTAATCCCACTCTCGACAAGGTGGTGTTGGTGGCCACAAAGCCTTTCACTTTGGACTCGAGGGCTACTTCGAGAAGTTCTTCCACCGCATTCATTTCGAGATCGGGCGAAACCTTAACCAGAATTGGCTTAACGAGTTTGTTGTGTGATTGAATTTCCTTCAAAAGAGTCAGGAGGCTGTCCTTGTCTTGGAGTTTTCGAAGTCCTGGCGTATTCGGAGAGCTAACATTAATCACAAAGTAGTCGCCATAAGGATAAAGCTGCTTAAAGCTTGCGCTGTAATCCTCCGCAGCTTTTTCAAGCGGAACAATTCTTGACTTTCCAAGATTGATTCCAAGAGGACGCGAGCTCTCGCATCGTTTCAAACGATTGGCTAATGCTTCTGCCCCTTCGTTGTTGAAACCAAGGTGATTCCAAAGCCCTTTTACTTCCGGAATCCGGAGAACTCTCGGCCTTGGATTTCCGGGTTGCGGATGAAAGGTCACGGTACCGATTTCAAGAAACCCAAAGCCAAGCGTAGAAAGCGCCCGAATATGCTTGCCGTCCTTGTCAAAGCCAGCCGCTAAACCAATCGGATTTGTAAAAACAAGCCCTGCAGTCTCAATTTGTAATTTTGGATCTTCACATTCAAAGTAAGAACTCGAACCAGGAATGAACTGGAAAAGCTCAAGGGAGTGCATGGCGAGTCGGTGGGCAAGTTCGGCGTCGATCCTAAAGGCCAGAGGCCGAATCACTCTCTTGTAAATGGCCATGCCTATGCTTTCGGGCAGGATAAGATGTTTACCTCGCTAAATCTGGCCACAGAGGAAAATCGATGTCCAAAAAAGACGCATCTTTGTTGCATGACAAGATCATCTGGAAACCAACCCAAGAACAAATCGAAAAAAGTCGACTCTATGCTTTTCTCACGAAACAGGGGTGTAAAACCTATGACGACCTCTACAAAAAATCGATCGAGGATGTCGGTTGGTTTTGGGAAGCTTTTGTCCAAGACATCGCACTTGAGTGGGATGTTCCTTACCAAGCCGTTCTCGATACTTCGAAAGGATGGAAATGGGCAAGATGGTTTGTTGGCGGGAAACTTAATTATGTGCGAAACGCGGTGGACCGACATGCACGGGGAGAAAAACAAAACCAGTTAGCTGTGGTGTGGGAAGGGGAAGAGGGGAGCGTTCGAAAGCTTTCCTATCGCGATCTGTTTACTGAGGTCAACCGAGTTGCACATTCCCTCTTGTCTCTTGGAATCAAGAAAGGAGATCGCATCGGCGTTTTCATGCCGATGACCCCCGAATGCGTCATCGCCACGCTCGCCATTTCGAAGATCGGCGCCATTTACACCCCGATATTCTCCGGGTATGGCGCAGAAGCCATTGCCACGCGATTGAACGACTGCCAAGCCAAGGTGCTGTTTACCTCTGACGCATTTTATCGGCGAGGAAATCTCATCCCGATGAAACAAACGGCTGATGAAGCCTTGAAGCTTTCCCACACGGTAAAGCATTGCATCGTCCATCGCCGCGCAAAAACAGCCGTTCCCTGGAATCCCGGCAAGGACATGGATTGGGATTCGTTTGTCCAATCGCCATCGGGAGAATTGATTCATGGAATTACCGATGCTGAAGATCCCTATATGATTATTTATACTTCAGGGACCACCGGAAAACCGAAAGGGACCGTTCATGTACACGATGGTTTTCCCTTAAAAGCGGCGATGGATCTCGCTTATCATTTCGACTTGAAATCATCCGACACACTTTTTTGGTTTACCGACATGGGATGGATGATGGGCCCCTGGGAAGTTGCCGGGGGATTGATACTTGGCGCAACCATTTTCATCTATGAAGGGGTCCCTGACTATCCCAAACCCGATCGACTGTGGACCTTGATCGAAAAACACCGGATCACAGGGCTTGGTATTTCTCCAACCGTGATCAGAGCGCTTATGCGACATCCGGTCGATCTGGTTAAGAAACATGATTTGAGTTCGCTTCGCTTTCTCGGATCAACCGGGGAACCGTGGAATCCAGAACCATGGCTCTGGTATTTTGAGAACGTTGGGGGAAAGCGATGTCCAATCATCAATTACTCCGGGGGAACCGAGATTTCAGGGGGAATTCTCTCCTGCTCTTTCCTGCAACCCCTGAAGCCAGTCTCGTTTGCAGGGCCGACTTTAGGAATGGATGCCGATGTCGTGAACGAAAAGGGGGAATCGGTGCGTGGCGAAGTGGGGGAGCTTGTCATAAAGAAGCCCTGGGTTGGAATGACCCGCGGATTTTGGAACGATCCCGAACGATACGAGAAAACTTATTGGTCTCGTTTCCCCAATGTTTGGGTTCATGGGGATTGGGCTAAAATTGACTCGGATGGCTTTTGGTTCCTCGAGGGACGCTCCGATGACACGATCAAGGTGGCCGGTAAGCGCATTGGACCTGCGGAGGTTGAATCAGCACTCGTAGGCCACAAGGCGGTATCCGAAGCCGCCGCCATTGGTGTTCCGCACGAGCTCAAAGGAGAAGTGGTGGTCTGTTTTGTAGTGTTGAAACCTGGAAGTAGTCCGGATGAGAAGCTCCGCCAAGAACTGAAAAAGCATGGTGAATCAATGCTGGGGAAGGCCGTGGCGCCTGAAACAATCAAGTTTGTACGCGAAATCCCAAAAACACGAAATGCAAAAATCATGCGACGCGTCATCCGGGCAAAATATCTGGGCTTTTCGGATTTGGGCGACCTCTCAGGGCTCGAGAACCAAACCGCTTTAAGCGAAATCGAAGCCGCCCTCTAGATTAAGCTTTACCGGCTGGTTCTTCGCGCCAGCTGAGATAATACTCCGCCCACTCGATTTTCTCAAGATCTGGATGCACCTTAAGTGGCTTTTGTGCTTCCACCAAAACGGCCACTTCATTCGTTCGATTCTTTGTTTTGCTGGCTTGGATGGCTCCAGGCTGTGGGCCATGGTGAATGCCATACGGATGGAGGGTGATCATCCCTCGATCAATTCCGCTCCGGCTAAAAAACTGTCCATCATGATAGAAAATCACTTCATCAAAATCGATGTTGCGGTGGTAAAATGGAACTTTCACACAGTCGGGATCTTCTTCAAGGGGTCGAGGAACAAACGTTTGAACATTCATCCCTGCTTCTGAGACAAAGGTGGTATGAACGCTCGGGGGGAGATGGCCACGCGGACCCACCACAGGACGAAGATCGGTGACGTTGATGGACCAAATGGATAGGTCTCCTTTCCATCCCACCACATCCATCGGATTAAACGGATAGAAGACACTCGTGAGTTCCCCTTCTCGTTTGATCCGAATCTCCCATTCTTTCTTTTCGTCCACCGGATGGGGTTCAGGTGTTCGAATCACCGCTGGATCATAGAGGGCGTGCTGCCCTAATAATCCCTTTTCGGGGGGATGAAGCATCCCTGAGGTCTCCATGATGACAAAAAAATTCTCTTCGGTTTCAGGTACGAAACGATACGTTGTCCCTTTGGGAATAACAAGATAGTCACCTGAATCATACGGGAGGGTCCCAAAATCGCTCTCAAGCCTTCCTGTGCCGGCATGAATAAAATAAAGCTCGTCCCCATCAGCGTTTCGGAAAAAATAGTCCATGGCTTTTCTGCGCCGAGAAATAGAATATCCAAATTCAGGGTTCGACAGACACAAAGTAGGCAACGCACGTGGATCTCGCTCGTCCGCGCATTCCAGATCTTTCAGCCGGAAAGCCCTTGGACGAAGTGGGCCATCGATTCGTGTCCACGCGGTGGGGGGGTGTGTTCGGTAAAGGTGTGAAGCCGCGCCAGAAAATGCTTCGCGTCCGTGTTCCTCTTCGTAGGTTCCCTCGGGCAAATTTACATGGGCCTGTTTGGCGTACTTACCTTTTTTGAGAGGATACATGTGCTACTCTTTTCCCTTTCGATCGTATCCTCCTCCAGCAGACATTGCATCGACACTCGGAAAAGGTTTCGCAATACTCACCGCGTCGGACCCCTCCCGCTCGGTCCTTGACAAGGTTAACACCCACGGAGTGTCGATGCAATGTCTCCTAGACTACGGAGGAAAAGTAACTGAGCTTTCTTGGCAGATTCTGAAGCCGAAACAAGAATTGTCGAGGTTCGATTTTCTTTGGCCACAAATAAAACTTCTTGTAGGCACGACTCAGGTAGTGCACGATTTGTTCATGAGGCCATCCCTCAAAAAAGGTGGCTGGCCAAACACCCCACGGAAGCTTCTTCTCTTGGATGTATTGGTCATAAAGCGGAGTCCCTGGGAATGGAATAGCAAAATGAAAACTCGCGTAGGTCGGGTTTAGGTTTCGCGCAAACTCGAGGGTATTGTCAAATTCATCTGGTTTTTCTCCAGGAAGACCAAACATGAAAAAGCAAGCGGTCTGAAGACCAAGCTTCTTGACAAGACGCACGCCTTTGTCAATGCTCTCCAAATCAATTTTTTTATTGGTTCCCCTTAAAGCTTCGGGATTAGCACTTTCCACACCAAAATGAATCAAGACACAACCCGCGGCTTTCATGGCTTCCACAACCTCTTCATTCACAGTATCTGCGCGAGTTTGGCACGTCCATCGAAGTTTGTCCTGCACTTTTTGCTTTATAAGCTCTTCACAAAGCTCCAAAGTGCGCTTCTTCGAAACGGTAAACTCGAGGTCATAAAAGTAGGCATTTTTCATCCCCGATTGTTCAATCCCATTGCTCACTTCCTGCGCAAAAACTTGTGGGGTCTTTGTCCGATATTTCCAGCTGTACATCTCTTGGTCGCAAAAGGTGCATTTCCACGGACAACCTCGGCTGGCTTCGAAAACCCCTGTTTTGTCTCCAAGCAAAAGATAGCCGTAACGAGAAATGTCGACGTTATAGTTTTTCACAACCAGTTCATCCATCAAGGGGAGAGCCCCCAACGGGTTCTCAACCAGCTGGCCTTCTCGAAGAAAGCTAACCCCTTGGGTATCTTCCCACCGCCGTTTCGCCAGGAAGTCTCTCAGAACTCCTTCAGGCTCACGACGGATAACCGCATGGACGCCGGTACTCTTAAGGCTCTGCTCTGGAAAAATCGAAGCATGAAGGCCAGACAAAATCACTTTTTCTTTCGGAAATTGCTCGAGGGCTTTCGTAATCCAATTCCATTCGGAATTAGGACACTGCCACATGTGATAAGGTGTGGTGGCAACCACAATCCAATCCGCCCAAGTCAAGAGTCCCTGAAGCCGAGATGGGTCTTCCACGAAGCCATCAAAGATGATGGCTTCGTCCCCCTTCTCATTGACAAAATTAGACATGAGAAGAAGATCGAGCGGAGGCAATGAAAGGTGAATCTTATAGGTCTTCTTCGAAACGAGCCCTGGCCAATCGAGATTAACGAGCAGGAATTTCATGTTCCATCTCCCTTCCAACATCTTTCTTGGACGAAGAAAATCTCCTGTTCGTTCTAACTGAAAGAAAAACAAGAAAGAGCAGTGAAAGAGCCGAGACATATTCGCCACTTTTCCAAAGCCAGCTCTCCCCAAATCGAAGATGAACAACAGGCTTGCTCGGGATCAAGCCGATGAACCCAGGGCTCACAAGAAAAAGAGGATCTCCAGTATCGGCTTTCCAGGTTGGATGATAAGAAAACTTAAGAAAATGGGGACGCCCTGGGCATGGGGTTGTGAGCACAAGTTCATTGAATCTGACTTTGACAGTCGGAGAGCAGTTCTGTAGGTTATTCTCGATTTTCATGTCCTTTGGGAAGTTAGCAACAAGCATCGGCTGCTTTCCGTTATACCGGCGAAACCAACGGTAAAAAGTCCATCTCCAATCTTTGTTTGAAACAAGCATCGGCTTTTTCTTGAAGACTTCTGCAAGACTCGGTTGCTCTTTAACTCGAAAAAGATGCCAAGGACCGAAAATGCCCATCGCTTGCAGCCGAGGGTCTTTCTTGGCCGGCCCCACCATCTCTGTCGTAATGAGAACCAGGTCCCCAACGCCCAAGAGCAGCAATCGGGGTATCGCTTCGGAGAGATTGTAATGTGGGCAATCATAGTCTCGCAGCGGGCAGCTTGGAGTCTTACTGATTTCTGCTTGAAGATCATACACCATCGGTGCAAGAATCGAAGGCATGATGTAATCACTTTCAAGGGTAGCTCTGTGAGAAAAATAGGGAAGCAATTCAAAGGTTCGCACCGTCCCAGTCCCAAAGGTCACTGGATTATGCTCGTAGATCACTCGCGGATCAGAAAGATTCCCCTTTAAAGCCCTCGTTAAGTTCATTAAGTCTCGGTAGAGCGGCTTGGTTTCCCAACTTGAAAAATTCCACGCGATCCACGAATGAATATCAGGAGCATTGAAATTGGCCCACCAAATTAGAAGCACCACCAAAGGCAAGGTGCCAACTAAGATTACTTTTTCATGCATTCTTCTCAAGATCTCACTGATGAGCAGAGCCGAAAGAATGCACAAAAAGAGATAGATCTGGGGGAAAGCGCGAACATCCACCAACCCAAAGGCTGGAAAGATGAAATAAAGCAGAATGTATTGCAAGGTTGGAAGCAGCCAAATACCGATAGACCCCCGAAAAAAGCTTCCTTCGTTCTTGTCACTCGAAAGAAACTTGAGCGTCAGTGGTCCGAGCAAGAGCACCGCAAACATCGGATAAAAAATGCGAGGGAAAACCTCTGCCATTACACTTGCAAATTTCCACTGGATCGGGAAAGGGGTTGTCCATGGATGGTTCATGATGAGCGGAATGATGAACCAAGCCGACAGGAGAATTGAAAATAGCCCCGATAACAAGCATTTCGTGAGTCGGCTTTTCCGGTTTCCAAAGGGGAAAAACAATCCGATAGAAAGCAGAAAAACCGGGACCGATAGCTCCACATACCCGTGGCCAAATGCCACGCAAGCGAACAGGATCGAAGAAACAAATGGGAACCGATCATTTCGGATTTCTGAACCCAGTGCACCCACGGCTAAAAGTAGGAAGCACAATGCGTAAGCATGTGCAAACTCTCCCGCAAGAATGGATAATGCGTTTCCTCCCCACATCGAGTAAGCTTGGTTGCAAAGGAAAAACAAGCTAAATGTTGCTCCAATCAAAGGAGCCGGGAAACGCCATCCGAGACCTCGCAAACTCCAGTATACCGAAACTGGGAGCAGGATAATCGGGAAGAGTGTTCCCACATTAAAGGCGGTTCCAAGTGGCAAGAACCACGAGAAAAACGCCATGACGAAGAAAGCCAATGGGAAATAGTGGACCAAGAGGGGCTCACCGCACAGATTTCCTGGATTCCAGAATCGTACGGCATGATGGGGTAGGCCAAACTTCACCAGAGAAAAAAAGGTCCAAAAGTGCATGTCTCCGCCGGTAGCAAAAGCACCTTTTGACAAAAGATCCGGAGGAAAGAAATAAAGGAGGAAACTGAGGATGAGGAGCAATCCGACTCGGTTCACCCCTGTTTTTTGCAAGACTAATTTTCTTAGAAACTCCGATAGAGCCATGACTTTTTATCTCGAAGAAGTCTCCAACAACGAAAAATATGGCGGTATCGATAGTAGGCTTCGTACCAAAGATTGAAATGACTGGCTCGTTGATCGTCGCACTCAATCCCGATTTGCACAATCCGCTTCCCTTGAAGGTGAAGGTACAAGCACAGCTCGAGGATATAACCGGTCCAAGAATCGAGAAAGGGGAGAACATCGAGTATCGCCGATTTTCGAAAAGCTTTCGCCCCAATTGAATAGTCCGATACCGTGAGGCCAAAAAAAAGCTGACTGAGAAGAATATAGAATTGGCTTCCCACGATCCGAACAAGTGATCGACGCTGATGCCCCATCAGCTTAGAGCCCACCAACATGTCGCAGTGAATCAGCAAATCTCTCGCGTAATCAAGAAACATGAGCTCGGATGAGAGATCCGCATCAATGAAAACCAAAAATTCTCCTCGTGCCTCTCGTACCGCTAAAGCAAACGCTTTTCCCGCTCCACGCTCCGGGACGCTCAGAAAACGAAACCAAGGGTATTGGACCATGAGCCTCTTGCCGATCTCAGCGGTAGCATCGGTTGAGCCATTATTCACCACCAAGATCTCATAAGAGAATTGACCCCTTGAAAGGTATTGACGAAGCGTTTCAATCGATTTCTCTAAAATGCTTTCTTCGTTGTAGACAGGAATGATGATGGAGAGCATCGGAGGAATCTACTTTGTTCTTGTCCCCTGGAATACCGCGACCGCGGTTAAGGCCAAGGTCAGAACTGCAATAGCCCATCCATATCTTTGGAAAAAAGTCTTATGCACAATCAACAAGTTCGAACTTGAAAAGGTACCAAAGTGGTGCCCGTTTTCATCGTAATCAATCACCGTGTATATCGGGTAAACGCTTTTATCCGTTCCCATTTGATTGAGGAGCTCAATTCTTGCTTCCCTCGTCTCATAAGGGGAGAGAGAGAGCTCTCTCTCATAAGAAGCCGCATGAAGTTCTCTTGGAAGAAACAAGTCAAAATGCAAGTGGAGCGGATGATCGGAAAGATTTTGGAATGTTAGAGGAAGGCGACTACTTTTCTCAATCGAGACATTCTTCATGTTACAGAAAACCTGGGGGGTACTCGCCTCCTTCCATACAAAGGGCGCAACTGAAGGAGCTGAAAACGGATACTGACTCTTGTCGGTGTAGTTCACCAGGATTTCAACAAAATACTTTCCTGGATTCTTCCCTTTCCAAGGAACAGAAAAATGAAAAGTTGTATTCTTTTCTGCCGGAAGATTGTCTAAAGTTTTCGAGGAGAGCTCTATGCTTTCAATCCGAATAATCGAATTGACATTGTATGCCGCCTCATCCCCTTTGTTGGTGATCGACACGCTGACTTGAAGCGTGTACGTGGTTGGGGTTACCATGGCCGTCACTTCAGGCGTGATTACACTGGCTTGGGCCCCCTTCCACAAGGCCGCTGAAAGGGTAAGAACAACCAGGAGTTTCTTCCCCATCAAGGCAATGGAGCGCTCATGTCTTTACCACTCCCGTTGTTCACGATGGCTAAATAGACCACCTCATAACCTGCTGACAATGCAATGCCAAACGGAGCTTGTGTTCTCAAGAGGTCTTGGTCGAAAACAGCATAGGGACTAACCAGCGTTTTGTTTGTGTTAATGGGGTTGCCGCGCCCGTTACTGTAAAACGTTTTCCAATTCGTGTCCCGATCGTATTGAACGGAAGAGCCGAAAAAGGTTAACGAATTGTATTGTTTGCTGACATCCCCTGGATAGTTGGGAGAAGCCGAATTTAAATGTACCGTCCACTTAATGGAAGGGTCGTTGGCTCCATTGGGAATTGAGTACGGATTTGATCCGATTTCCATCATCGAGGCCGAAACAACAAGGTTATTCAAGTCAGTCATATTTTGGGGATCCATCTCGATTTTTCTTGGAGTAATGAGTCCCAACAAGTCTGGGTTGGTGCTTTTGTAATTGCTGTTGGTCGTAATGTCAACACCTGTTTGCACTCCGCTATCGATGTGGGGGGTGTAGTCATGATCATGATACTTGATGCTCCCTGTGGCCGTAATCTTTCCTTCGGCGACTACGGTGACTGAGCCGTTCACCATACCGCTTATCTCTACATTCCCTTTAACATAAATCACTGGGACTGGCACATAACCTGGCTGATTTGGATCGCTGAATTGTAAGTGCATTGGCCAAGCGTCGCTCCACCAGCCGCCTCCGTTTCCGGCCGCGCTATACTGCTGCTGGCCTAATCCGTTAATGGACTGAAAGCCCGAAATGTTCACCGAACCGTCCGCGTTAAACTGAATCTTGTAGGGGGCGTTCCCGGTTGAGGTGTGATTTTCTGTCCCGTCAGGGTTAAAAATCGTCGTTGGATCCCAATTGGGTGCGCTACTTGACGCGACATAATTAGCGTTATTGGGATCTTCGGTTGAAATCGCAAAACGATTCCCGATCGGACTTGAATTGCTTTTATAGTAAGCGTCGTGTTCCATGCTGAAAGCATTCCCGCAACTTGGAGTACTCGCATCACACAAAGCCGCATTCGGGTTAAGAACAACTCCTCCGGTACCCGGGGTCCCGGAAGCCTTTGCGTATAAGTCGTCCATAATCTTTTGAACCTGAGACGACTTCACGTTAGTTCCATCATTCGGACTGGGCAACCCTTGTTGCGGAGCTTGGCTTCCGGTGTAGAGATTGGCTGTTGATGGAATCTCGATCGCCGATTGACTTTGAACCGCCGGTCCATTCCCATTTCCCGCGACTTGAACTGTGGCGGTGCTAAACCCATTGAATTGGGGATACGGAGAGATGCTCGGGGGAACAATATTCAGGTTTCCAGCCACATAAATCCTATTGAAATTGCTTGTTTGGGCCCCGCCCAATATGGGGGCGTTCGCATTGACGTTGGTCCCTAGCGAACTTGAAAACTCGCTCGTCAAGAAAAATGGATCTGTGTAAGTTTTGTTCACATTCAGCGTTTGGTTCGGACTTCCGCTAAACAAGGTGTATTCGGAGTAGGTCATCGGCTTCACAATCGCATGCAAAACGCGAAATGAAGAAAGATTGCCCGGAGTATTCCCCACAGCTCCAAGTGCATACACTTGCACGCTTCCTTGGGTTCCAGCCATGAGAAAAAAGCTCATGTACCCAATGGTAGCGTTACTCGAAGCATCGGTGACTGGAAGCCCGTAAACACTGTTCTTCCAACCGGCTTGGCCTATCGCCGAGAAAAAGGAAGCTGGCATTGGCCATGCCATGTTGGTGAGAAGAACGCTTGTCCCGACATTCTGAGAATTGATCTCGGGAGCGGGTCCAGTTCCGTCGGCAAATCGTTGAATGTTCCCTCGGCAATACTCAAGAGCAGTCTCTGCGAGGAAAAGCCCTTGGGTATTCGCCCTGGAAAATGTGGAAAAAATTCCGGTGGTAAAAAGCGCCATGCCAGCAATTAAAAAGATGACGCTAAGCCATAGGACAATCACAAGGACCGAACCGAGTTCCTTTTTTCTTCTTCTAAACATGCCTAATCCCACCTTTAAAAAATGAAATGGTTGTAGTTATTGATAATAGCGAATAAACGTGTAGGTACTGAAAGGAAGCGGTTTATGCTGAAGCATCATGTCCGCGAGAGGGGTGCCAGACACCAAAGCATTGTATCTTGCCGTTTCAGCAATAACGACGCTTACGGAGGCCTGGGTGTAAAGTGTCCTCACTTCGAAATTGGAGATGGTGAGCTTTGGATCTGAAATGAACTTGCGCACCCGGCCAAAGCCGAAGGGGGGACCAACAAGAACCCCGTTGTTTGATTCTTCCATCCAGATAACTGGGGATCCCCCTTGGGTTGTTCCATACCAGTAAGTAAAAATGTCTTTGGTCGGATTCGCATCCAAAGAAAAAGCAACACACTTGGGAAGCCCATTCCCGCAAGCATTGGGATTAAATCCACCGCAATTAAAGGCTGCGTTTCCAGCAAAGTCTCCATCGCTGCAGGCTAGGGGTGTTGAGGCAGGAGGTTCAAGGGCCAATCCTTGCACCGGAAAAGAAGGTGGCGTTGCCGTGAGCGGGGATACAATTCTGACCGATTGCCTCAAATCAGTTCCAATGACAGACAAGATGCTATTCGCAAGGGTTTGGGCGTTCGACTGATAATCCGTTTGTGCCGCACTTTGCACGGTGGTTCGAAAAAGCACAACAAAAACATCAAGGAGAAGCCCCATAATCGCGATGGCTACCAGCATTTCTGCTAACGAAAATCCTCCGCGCGAGAGCGGCCTTTTCTTTCCCGCTGTTACTAGAAATTGCGTCATCATCAGAGATCCGGGACCGTCGTGGTTGTCGTGGTCGTGGTGGTGGTCGTGGTCGTGGTCGTCGTCGTCGTCGTCGTGCTCGTTGTCGTTGAGGTCGTCGTGACGTCCGTGGTGGTGGTGGTGGTGGTCGTCGTCGTCGTCGTGCTCGTGTCAGTACCACAGCAACCCAACGTGCTCGTGGTGGTGGTGGTGGTGGTGGTGGTCGTCGTCGTGGTTGATCCTGGGATGGTGCTTGAGGTGCTTGAGGTACTCGTTGTGCTTGTGGTGGTGGTCGTCGTGGTGGTCGAAGTGGTGGGAACGTTCACGGTAACGGGAAGGCCCGGATTTCTCGGAAACGTGGAAGCGGGTTGGGCCATGTAAGAAACAACCGTGGCCTCCTTGGGAGCCCCGTTTTCCTGCCAACTCACGTGAACAGTAATTTTCTCTCCAAAATGGTTAACAGGGTCCGGATCGAGTGAATTTTCGGGAGTTACAATCAAATAGCTGTTGGCCGAATCGAACGGTGGACCGAAAAGCGTGGGTGAATTGACCCCCTGCCCACCCGGGCCATAGAGAGTCGCAAGTTGAGCGTAGGGGAGGCGCGGATCGCCCACAATAAGCGTTTGGGTCCCCGTTGACATGCTTTTTACGCGATCGATAATCCCTGCAGCCAATTGAACCGCAGAAAGCTGGTCCTTGGTGAGGCGGGTACCTTGAGCACTGGAAACAAACATGAGAAAGAAAAGGACCAGGGTGGAAAGGATGAATACCGCTACCATCACCTCTAGAAAGGTCTGGCCTTTTTCTCGAACAACCTGCACGTGCATGTGACCCCCTGCGTGGTATATCTATTCTACCAGATTTTCATCTGAAAATCAAGAATTTTACCTATTCTGAGGTAAGCTCAGGACTCCTTTTGACTCTGTTTACAACTTATACCCTTCCGAAGGGTCAGTGAAAAGCTTGTCGAACGTGCCGTAAGGAGAAAATATGGAGAAAAGAAAACAACTTATTGTTAATAATACCTATAAGGTCATCAATATTCTCTTGGATCTCTCCTTTTGCAAGGCGTATCAAATCCTTGGGCTGGTCGATAACAAGTCGTACTATCTCATCGACTACGACCAAAAAAACAATTCATTCTTGCTGAACGAAGAGATGCGGCTTTGGACTGATTCGAAAGAGTATCCCTTTCCCCAGATCACGGATTCCTGGGAAGAGGACAATGTTCTCTCCGTTGTCCTCCCGCAGTTCCAAGGAACGTCCCTGAGCCACCTCCTCCGAATGAGTGCAACACCGCTTCTGGAAGAAAAAATCTTTTCTTTCATGCCCGAGCTTAAAAACATTTTTGAGAGTCTCTATGATCTGCGTATCGCAATAAAAGACACGCATGGAATTGCCGAACGCATCTTTTATTCCATCGATGGAAAAATTCGCGTGGTACCCACACTGCTTTACTATATTTTTGAACGAAAAGACGAGCTTCCGAATCCCTTTGTTCGAGACATCCAAGAAACACCCGCTACAAGCTACATCAAGACTTGGGGGGGGGGTCCTTTGCTTTCTCCTCACGCAAAGTTATCCGACTGAATTTGGCCTTGAGGAATCGCAAAAACAAAGACTCAGACCCGATACTCTGGAGTACCTGGACCTTTTGATTTCGGGAAGCTTCGGCTCTTTTGACACGGCCCTCGAGGCCCTAGAGAACCTGAAAAAGGCAAGAGAACGAGTGGTCGTCGCGGTCACGAAAGAACCGATCAAGAAAGAGAAGGCCCCCGCGCGAGTAAGGGAGCCGGGGCGACCGCTTTTGGCCACCCTCGCAAGCGTGTTCATCGAAATCTTGGTTCCGGTGGTGCGAACCCTGGTTCTCATTGTTCAGTTCGCGGCCTTTGTTTTCTTCCTCGTCATTACTTACTACGTTGAAAGAGTTAAGGGCATTTTTCGCTTTTTTGTCCGAACCTATCGAATGCTGATTAGCCTCAGATTGGAAGACATACAAGACTATTTCCGATCAACGGTTACCGAAGCACGCAAAGAGATTGCGAAAGCCGGAACAACAATCCAAGAACTCTTCCCGGTCAACCGCATCGAGCTTCTAAACTTCACTCGACACTTGGCGGTTTTGTTGCATGCGGGTGTTCCCTTAGCACGTAGCCTTGAAATCTTGTACAAACAATGTGAAAACAAGCGCTTTGCTGATGCGGTCGGTCGAGTGTATCGAGCCGTAATCAGCGAAGGCTATCCTCTTTCTAAGGCGATGGCTTTGTGCCCTCGAATCTTTTCTTCGCTTTATGTCAACATGATGTCAGCTGGAGAGGTCTCCGGAAAGCTCGACACGGTTCTTGATCGGATTGGTCAATTTCTCGAATCGGATCTCAAACTCAGACAGAAGGTTAAGGCGGCCTCAACCTACCCGATCGTGATTGCCGTGGTAAGCTTCTTGTTTTTTTCTTTTTTTGTTTACATCATTCTCCCCAAATTCATGATGATTTTTGATGGGCTTAATGTGCCACTCCCCCTTCCCACTCGAATCCTCATTGCCTTTGTTAACTTTGCTCACTCTCCGATCACGATCCTCATCACGTTTGTGATCGCAACGATCGTCTTTTTCCCCTTATTCGCCTTCCTCCGATCGGTCCTTGGAAAGGAAAGGGTCGACCTCTTGAAATTAAAGCTCCCAGTCTTTGGAAAGATTTACAAGAAAATTCTCTTGGCTAGGTTTTGTTCCACGTTTGGCTCGCTGATTGATTGCGGTGTGCCACTTCTCGAAGCACTGGATGTGACGGGAAAGGCCTCAGGAAATGAGTTCTTCTATGGGATGATCCTTGAGATGTCAGAAGAGGTCCGTGTTGGGCTTACCTTAAATTCCATCATCGAAAAAATTCTCTTTTTCCCGTCTATTCTGCTTTCCATGGTGAAGGTGGGGGAAGAATCGGGAACCCTCCATCAGATGCTCCTTCGGTTGTCGGACATTTACGAAAACGAGGTTACCTTAGCGCTTCAGCAGTTTGTGGCCCTCATCGAACCAATTCTCATGGCCGTTATGGGTGTAGTGGTTGGATTTGTGATTCTTGCTGTCTTCCTCCCGGTCTACTCAATCCTGCAAGGGATTCACTGAATTAGCGGAAAATGGCGCGCCCGGAGGGGTTCGAACCCCCGACCTACGGCTTCGGAGGCCGTCGCTCTATCCAACTGAGCTACGGGCGCACGAACGTCTGAATCTGCCTTAGCAGATTCACTCCGCCTACCTTTAAACTGCAAATCAAAGGCGGAGCATGTTCTTTTCCAAGAAAAACCCAGGTTTTTCTTGGAAGAAATCTTTTCCTGAAGTGGAGCAGAACCTCCTGTTCTGCGTAATATGGTGTATATTCGGCTGGACTTGTTTCCCTGAAGCTCAATTTACTGACTGATCAGGAATGGTCCATCCGTGCTCTTCATCTTGATGAACATGTTAAACGTGACGCGATAACCCTCTTTAGAAGGTCTCACGGCGTGATAGTGGGATGAATCAAAAATAATTAATTCTCCCCTTTGAGGTTTAATCAGATAAGAAGACCTTGGATGGTCTGTGTGCAAATCAGGATGTTGCATAAGGAGCTCACGATGCGCTCCATATTTGCCTGATAACCATTCCTCAATTTCAGGCTTTTTCATGATCAGGAGCTCTCCCCCTCGTTCAGGGACAATCAGGTAAACGTTGGCAGCAAAATTGCGTGGGCACTCGTCAGACTCATCAGTATGGGGGTCGCTCTTTGTCCCCGGAGCGTATACCCATCCTTTTCCGGCGTACTCTTTTTCACCATAATAAGTAGAGACCTCTGCTCCATGAGGCCAGGCAGCACTCAAAGAACGAAGCACTTCGCTCAGAGGATCCATTCTGCCAACGACGGCTTTCATTTTTGAGGCCGTTGTTGCACGGCTTGGAAGTCCTCTGTCTTCTGTTTCATAGATCGTTTGTAAGTCTTCGCATCTATTATACGACGGATATTTGCGGTTTGTGTCAAGGTTAGCTTCCAATCTGACCCGAGCAGATTCATCCATGATCCACTCTCCGAGCCTGTCCCCTGTATCTCCATCGTAAAAATCCTGGACACGAATGGCAACGGTATCGCCATTGACCAATTGGGTCAAAGATTTGGCGGTGAATTGCTTTTCCAAAAAAAGAATCCCTCGGTCTTCGGAGATCCGGCTCTTTTTGGCTAAACTCTTTCTGGGTGTAATCATGTTTTGAAGCCTTATTTTACAATAAACCAGTTATCTATGCAAGCTTAGAACAATGAAAAATGTTGCCAACTTGTTAATTTCTTGATTTGCAGACAAAATTTCGGATTAAGAAATGGCTTTAGTTGTGGGGGAGGTGCGCGTACTCCAACTTGACCCGATCGGGGTCCTCAAAGAAAACGGAGAAATAGCCTTTGCCGTATTCAGGATACTCTTTGGGGCCCCCATACAAAACTTTGATCTTGTTTCTAAGCAAGAAATTCTTGTAAAAATCGGTCACATGTCTTTCACTTGGCGCTTGAAACGCCAGGTGGTTCAGCCCAGGTGCCTTGCGGTGAAACTCGCGCTTACGCTCTGCTTGGCTTATCCAGAAGCTAACCTCTCCATCGGAGTATCCGATCACTTCTGAATCAGCGTAAACTTTCTCAAACTTCCATTTTCGGAAAAGTCTCTCATAAAAATTCCGCGATTTCCTGAAACTCGATACATTGATCTGGATATGATGAAACTGCGCCATGCTTTTCATTGCAACAATAGGTTCTTCGCAGGCTTACGAAATACTTGCTCAGGCCGTCACGGATCTTCATTTTGGGCAGCTTGACTTTGAGTTTTGGAGACAGGAGAATATTGCGCACCCATCGCCGTCTGGGGGATTTCCCACAGATTATTGCCACCCGATTGATTGTTCACCACCCAAACATTTCTCTGTGCATCAATGGCCAGGGCCACGGGATTAGGCATGGGATAACTCGCCACAATTCTACCCGATGGGTCGAGCTCCACCACACCATTCATCGGATTGGCTACCCAAACATATCCGGCTTGATCTGCGACCACGCGGTCAGGCCCGAACTTCCAGTCTCTAGTATCCAGGTGAGTTCGATTGAGAATTTGTCCAGTCGGGCTCAGCTTCACAATTTCATGCGCATCGGTTCCTACCCAAACGTTCCCAGAGGGATCAAGCGCAATTCCCTCGGATGAACTCCCCACATCATACTTCCCAATCGTCGTTCCAAAGGGGTCAAGCTTTATGATGATGTTTCTTTGATGCTGAGTGACCCAAATGTTACCTGAACCATCAGCAGCCATCTGCGCGGGGAAGTCACCATGTGCATCGAAGTGAAGCTGCCCCTTTACCATCGCACCAGGATCGAGTAAGGTTATGTTCTCTCCGTAGCTTGGGCACGCATATGTATACGTTCGATCGCATACATGTCTTGACTTCCACTTCTTTTCATCCCGATCGTAGTACGATTCGTATTGAGGGACCGTGTAAGAACACGTGTTATCTACTGACCAATAACCAGCCGCCCAGAGTGAGCCGGAGGCATCCATGGCGAAGTCGATCACTCGGTTGACATTGGGGATATACGATCCGCCAACTCTGTTGCCGTTTTCGTCCAGCACCACGATCGTGCCGTTGTCCGTTAGCACATCGATGCTTCCATTGACATCCTGAATCATGAGATTTCTTGTGTCATAGAGACCCACTGTCGTAGGAATGTTGGGGATTACCTCATCGATGCTCCCTGACGGATTTAGTTTTGTGATCGTATTGACATCGGCATTCGCGACCCAGAGATTGCCAGACCGATCAATCATGAGATCATGACTGTTGATTCCAGAAAAAAATGTCCGAATCTCGGTAGGGGTCTCCGCTCCAAATCCCGGGAAGAACAGATTGATTAAAACGAGAAAAACGAAGAATCCAACGATTCTCTTCACGGATCCACGCTCCTTTGCCGACTCATCACGGTTAGACACTGAAAAATCGAAAAGGTTGGTTGCTGAGGATATTGTTCGACTGCTTCAATAGGCCGTAATGCCAAGAATAGGGGACATCACGCAATTACTCCTCGCCCAAGGCTTCCAAGTCCGCAAGATCTTTCTTTCTCCCCGTGGCCCGCTTGTTTCGAATGAACTCCGCTTTGCCAATATAGTAAACGCTTAGATCCGCATACGTTCCCGCTAAACGATTAGGGAATATTTCTTCCCAAGATACACCGCTTAGTGACATAAGAATATCAATTCGGACCGGCGCAATTCCAAGCTGAACCACTTTGTCGGATCCGACAAAATCTTCAACGGCCAAATTAAGAGAACCAAAGCCGAAATCCTGAAGGGCCTTTAAAACACGTTCGGCGTTTTTCGAATCGGGCCGAATAAGAATGTCCAAATCACCAGTATATCGAGGCACACCATAGAAGGCCAGCGCGTAGGCGCCCACGATCAAGAAATCAACTTGACGGGCGTTGAACAATGCGAGCAGTTCTCTGAAGTCTTGCTCCACTTCCATGCTGCTCCCTCCTCAAATGCTCCACTGCAGAGATCCGCTCTTCGGGACTTTTTGAAAGCCAAAAAACAAGGTTCTCCTTGATCTCCGAAAATTGCTTCAAGTTTCGTTTTCGTACAACTTTTTCCATCTTGCTCATGCCATTATTCTAACAAAAATCAGCCCCACGTGCAAGCGAAAAGTGGCGCGCCCGAGAGGGATTCATCTTTTTCCTACCTCAACCTCTTCATTCCTATTTTAGATGGGAAAAAGTGAATGGGAAATTTTCGCCGAACGAAAGTGAGGAAGAACGCAGCAGGATGCGAAGTGAAAGAAAATTTCCCTGTGCTGAAATCGGCAAATACGATGTTTGCCGATTGAGACTTTCGAACCCTCTCAGAAAAAAGATATTGGCGCGCCCGAGAGGGTTCGAACCTCCGACCTCAAGATCCGCAATCTTGCACTCTATCCAACTGAGCTACGGGCGCACATCGGGATTGGGAAATTTGCGGATTTTAAGATTTCGGAATTGAACAAGGAACATCCTGTTCGAAACACCAGTTTTAAGCTAACAACATCCTCATTGGCTGGAGCTGACGAGTGAAAGGATTGAAAATTAATCCTAGTATCTCCAAGGTCACAACACCCAAGAGTGCTTCATCCTCTGGGTTTCCAAGAATCACCGGAGTATGCCCTTCTCCCTGAGCTAGAGAAATGTGGCATTCAGAGATCTCACGTCCGACGGCTGTCCCGTCCGCCAAAGTAAAAGTCATCGATCGCTTCGGAGACAATCCTATTTTTTTCCAGTCCTTGCAAGGGAGTAGAGTATAAGTCGCCCCACTATCAACCAAGAACCGAATCACAGCTTCTTTTTTGGTCGGCCCGGTTACAACGCCTTCGATGAATGTAATCCCCATAGTTAGAGAACCATCGGTATTGGCTTCAATTCTCGCTTCAGAGGGTCAAGAGACAATCCCAATGCTTCCAAAGTTAACGCTCCAAGTAAAGTCGAGTCGTCGGGTTCACCAAAGATGACATCTGCCCCTCCGATTCTTTCTCCGTACTTGAAAAGGGCAATTCCGGTTTTCCTTGTAATTTTTTCTCCATTAGCTAAACGAAATTCCTGAATCCCAATTGGCTTGATTCCAAGTCTCTCCAAAATATCCCCAGGAACAACAGAATGGATGGCTCCTGAATCAATAAGAAATTCAAGCGGAATCCGTTTTTCCGGAAAAGCGGGGTTTCCAATTTCTAAATCCAAAAAAGTTAAGCTCACCGGCTCTTCTCCTGGCTTCAATCATACCAGAAAAGACACAAAAATTCAACAAACGCTAACTGGCTATCTCATGAATCCGCGTGTCATTTTCCCCTTACAGAAGCGATGGCGTCGATTTCCACACGAGCTCCTCTGGGGAGTCCTTTTACGCCTATCGTAGACCGTGCCGGATAATCAGGTCTTAAAAAATTGGCATAGGCCATGTTCATTGCGTCAAAGTCATCTATATCTGTCAAGTAAACGGTCGTTTTTATCACGCTCTCGAAGCCAGAATCGTGGTAATCGAGGATTCTCCTCAAGTTGTCCATGGCTTGGCGAGTTTGCTCCACCGTGCCACCTTCCACGAGCTGCCCGGTCTCTGGGCTGAGGCCAAGCTGTCCGGAAACAAAGAGTAGGCCATTCCATTGCTTCGCTAACTGGTAGGGGCCAATCGCCCTTGGAAGATTCGCCTCTTTCATAGCACGTTCGGCTTCATTTGCAGTTTGAAGGGCTGAAAGACCCAAGTTTGAAGCAAATCGCATCAATTCTTTGACTCTTTGATCTTTTGTAGGTCTCTCCATAATCTGGACGACACAACTTAGTACCGATTCATCAACCCCCATAGATCTTGCCTGCTCCACGAGGAATCTTGGATCCATCATGACGTCGAGATTCGAAATCACCCTTCCTATAAAAGATAGGTGTGTCCCTTGTGCCACGAACGGAGAGACGGATTTTATTGCTGGCGAGATAGGGTCTGGCATGATTTTTCTCCTTTTCGATGTTTAGAGATTGGGTTACGATCATGGAGTATAACAAAGTAAAAAATAAAAGTCAATGAGCAAAGTGTAAACAAAGGTTCATCGACAGCGAAAAACATTGTTCAAATCCCACCACTCATGGGCTGCGGCAGGACCCCGAACACGGATGTTCGGAGATTACTCATTTACATCTCCCATGGATGGTGTGGAGTGCATTTTTTGTGGGGCCCCGCGGCAGGATGCCGCGGATATATTGATTTGGATTAGCATTAACACCGTTAAGGACAAGGATGTCCGCTGGCGGAGAGGGTGGGATTTGAACCCACGATGCGGGTTTAAGCCCACATAGTCGCTTAGCAGGCGACCGCCTTAGACCGCTCGGCCACCTCTCCATAAAAGAAAAAACCAACCGTACTGGTTAGTTTTTTCTCTTCAAAACAGGGAAAGGCCTTCCCTCTACACTTTGACCAATTCACCTAACGTTCGAACTGGCATCACCACGTAAATAAAGTCATCTCCCGCATCGGGGCGAATGACTCCTGGGCTCGTCGGTTGCCCAAACTCGAGTCTAACCTTTTCTTCCGCAAGGACGCCCAAGGCATCAATCAAGTATTTCGCATTGAACGCAACCGTCACCTCAGTCTTGTCCCCTTTTTTTAAATTATCCACTTTAAGCTCTTCATAGGCTTGCCCTAAATCTTGCGTATTAGCTGTAATCACCATCTTGTTTCCCGATAGGTTCACCTTGACGAGTCGTGGACTTTCTCGATCTTGTGCAAGAATGCTGGCCCTTCTCAAGGACTGCAATAATGCTTCTTTGTCCACTTTCACACCCGTCTCGCTCTTTTCCGGAATAATCTGCTCAAATTGTGGAAACTGCCCTTCCAGCAAACGAGAGAAAAACAACGTGTCACCTAACTTGAACACAATTTGATGTTCGCCTAAATAAATTTCAAACGAATCGCTTGAATCTTTTAAAATCTTTCCTAACTCGATCAGCGCTTTCGCAGGCACAATCAAGGATCTTACGATGGTATTCTTTGGAATCTTCACCGTTCTCTTGGCCAAACGATAGCCATCCAATGCCACTAACGTCAATTTTTCCTTATCAAACCCAAACAAGACTCCCGTGAGTACTGGATTATCTTCTCGAGGAGGTGAAGCGGCAAACAACGTATCTCTCAAAACCCCTTTAAAGGTCTCTTGGGATAGTGTTATTTTTGATTCTTTGGGTGTTTCAGGAAGCACCGGATATCCATCGGCTGGAATCACATTGAACTTGTATTGGAACCCTTCTCCCTTCACTTGAATCACGTTGTGTTCTGGCTCCAACTGAATTTCGACTGTCCCTTCGTTGAGGCGGGTAACGACGTCGAAGAAAACACGAGCGGGAATCGTTGTAGTTCCTGATTCTTCCACTTTAGCCGAAACTAAAGTTTTCATCCCGATTTCAAGATCGGTGGCTGCAAATCGAACTCCCTCAGCACTTGCTTCCACCAAAATGTTTTCAAGAATGGGCAACGTGGCTTTTGTGCTTACAACACGTGACACAGGTGCAAGGGCTGCTTCGAGTAAAGCTTTTTCACAGGTGAATTTCATAATAAACCTCCTTTAGTAAAACAACTCATCATCATCATCAAGCTGTGAATTGGGTGCATAACGTCAAAAAGTGGCGAGTATAAAGGGAAAACGTAAGAGGACAACTCGGGGAGAGGCCGGTGGAAAGATATGCAATGGAATCCAAGGGAATAGGCTTCACATCTTTTTCACATCTTTTTTGCCGAGTTATCAAAGGTTTATCAAACATGGTTTCTGAGCTTCTCAATGATTACTTTTAAGGTGCCTGCAATGGTTGGATCAGAGGCGAGATTTTGAATTTTCCCATAAGCATGAAGCACGGTGGTGTGATCTCTTGCGCCGAATTCCTCGCCAATATGAGGAAAGCTTGCACCGGTAAGTTCTCTGCAAAGATACATGGATATTTGTCGAGGTTTTACAACCCGTTGGTCACGTTTAGCGGCCTTGAGTTCCTCCACGGTAACCCCAAAATAGTCGGCAACCACTTTTTGGATCATGGGAATAGAGACGTATTGTGGGGAGGGATCATGAAGAATGTCTTTCAGGGCTTCTTGCCCAGAGGCTAAATTGATCGGCATATTCTTTAACGAACAAAACGCAATGACGCGATTGAGTGTTCCTTCCAGTTCTCGGATGTTGGAAGAAACTCGTTCGGCAATATAGGTGATAACATCATTTGGAACATGCATGCCGTCCATCTCCGCTTTTTTGCGTAGAATCGCTTCTCGGGTTTCGAGATCGGGCGTTTGAACATCGGCAATCAAGCCCCATTCAAACCGAGTGCGAAGGCGCTCTTCCAAGGTTGGAATTTGCTTGGGTGGTCGGTCGCTTGAAATCACAATTTGTTTTGATGCGCCATACAATTCATTAAACGTGTGAAAAAACTCTACTTGCGTTCTTTCTTTTCCAACAATAAATTGGATGTCGTCAATTAAGAGTAAATCAACACTTCGATATCGATTGTGGAATTGACTGATGGTATTTTCTTGAATGGAATGAACCACTTCATTCGTAAATTTTTCAGCCGAAAGGTAAACCACTTTAAGATAACTTGCTTTGCTAAGCACGTGATGAGCAATGGCATGAATAAGATGGGTTTTCCCAAGTCCCACCCCTCCGTAAATAAAGAAAGGGTTGTAAGCTTTTGCGGGCGCCTCCGCGACAGCCAAAGCGGCTGCATGAGCAAAATGATTCGAACTCCCTACCACAAAGGTACTAAAAGTAAACTTGTTGTTCAGTGTTGTGTGCTTGTACCTTGAAATTTCGGTCGAAGGCTCTGTCGAAGTCTCCGGGGAACTGGGCTGCTGCAAGGAGGCATCAATGGTAAACTCGAGTTGCACATTGGTTTGCTCCATCGAAGCCAGCGCTTCTTTAACATTGTGAATGAGCTTTCGTTCGATCCAATCCTTCGTTAACTTATTGGGAACTGCAATTTTGAGCTTGTTGTTTTGCATGGAAACAGGGTAGCTTGATTTAAAAAAGGTCTCATAAGTTGGTGTTCCAAGCCTTTCTCGCAGGATAGAGAGGCAATCGGACCAACTTTTTTCCAAATGAGGGTTGGAGGTTTGACTCATAGGCATCTCCCTTCGTAAGAATAGTAGTATACTGTGAAGGTCATAGGATTTCATCTTTTCCAGAAAGGCTTCCTCTTGGAAGTTATCCACATATCCACATGCCGTCAGAGAATTCTGTGGATAAATTGCAGGAACTACGATGGGGTCTTGTGGAAATTTTTTTATGTACCCCGAATTACCGTTATTGACAGGTTATGCACATTCTGTGGAAAAGAAAGTAGGATGAAACAATGAAACGTACTTATCAGCCTAAACGAAAAGCCAGGAAACAAGAGCACGGCTTTCTTAAACGCTCTAAAACCAAAGCAGGACGAAAGGTGTTAAAGCGTCGGCGTGCGAAGGGAAGAAAGCGACTAAGCGCTTAACGATGGAAAACGTCTCGAAGCAAAAAGACTTTGAACAAGTGTACAAGCAAGGAAAGATGGTACACGGGAATTCGCTGACGCTCCATTTTTTTTTCGGGAAACGGAACTTTCCCGATTGGGGCTTATTACCAGCAAGAAGCTAGGGAAAAGCACGGTACGGAATCGAATTCGCCGTCGGCTTCGAGAGATTGCGCGCTTAGTGTGGGGGGAGATCCCTCAAGGCTTTGATCTGATCGTCGTGGCGAAGGCCAGAAGCGTGACCGCCTCTTTCGATTCATTGAAGAAAGAATTTCGAGATCTTTTAATCAAAGGGAGACTTGTTGATGGTTAAGAAAGGCCTGCTCGTGCTGATTAGCTTTTACCGCAAGGCCATTTCACCTTATCGTCCTGCTTCATGTCGCTTTGTCCCAAGCTGCTCTTCATACGCGGAGACAGCCATCGGAAAACATGGGGTTGTGCGGGGGAGCCTCCTCACGTTGGCCAGGCTGTGTCGATGCCAGCCCTTACATTCCGGCGGATATGACCCGGTTCGATGATTAGAGCTTAGGAGAAATAGTTTGATTCGATCCATTGCTAATGTTCTTTTCCCCATTTTGGATGCTTTGTATGCGTTTACGCACAGTTGGGGTCTTGCCATTATCTTGTTTGCTGGTTTAGCCAAGGTAGCGCTTATCCCCCTCACCAACAAACAATTTAAGAGCATGAAAGAAATGCAAGCCCTTCAGCCTGAAATCAAGCGAATTCAGGACAAATTCAAAGACAAACCCGAGCTGTTTCAAAAGGAATTTGGAGCGTTGCTCCGTTCAAGAAAAGTCAATCCCTTTTCAGGATGTCTCATCTCCATGTTGGTTCAATTCCCGGTTCTTTTTGCTCTTTATTACGTGATTCGGGATCACATCGCGAAATTCGCGGTTTCAGGGTTTCTCTGGATTGGCCCTTATGCGGAGCGGTTGGCTGCTCTATTTCCATCGGTGGCTAATTCGCTTTACAATTATCAAGGATTTTGCCAGGTGTCGATGGCCAACAAGCCAAGCTTTCCTTTTCTCGGAACCAGTTTAGCGGCCACCGATTGGCCACTTCTCCTCTTGTACGGCGTCAGCATGATCCTCTTCTCAAAGCTGAACAGCGTTCCCAACCCGGATCCGCAGGCCCAGCAAACGCAGGCCAGCATGAACATGATGATGCCGCTCATTTCGATTTTCATCTTCCGAACTTTTCCTTCAGCCTTTATCCTTTACTGGCTTGTTTTTAACGTCTTCTCCGTTGTGCACCAATATTGGTTTTATAAAGTTTATCAGGCCGAACCGATCGCGATCAATCGGGCAAAAAAGGAGGAACGACGCTGATGCGTGAGACAGAGCAAACGGCAAAAACCATCG
>Ga0207095_10095_pt1 | contig 26622 bp, 24 predicted proteins | sample Alteio_BWMinHeat_88_FD_153529 | JGI IMG/M metagenome (GOLD analysis project Ga0207095, IMG submission 153529) | Enriched cells from forest soil in Barre Woods Harvard Forest LTER site, Petersham, Massachusetts, United States -... | ecosystem: Environmental > Terrestrial > Soil > Temperate forest >... | reverse complement strand
CTGCTATTAGTACGGACAAGTCTCTTTTGATTCAAATTGGTTCGAACGTGGGCGAAGTCGCGCGTGTTTTTGCTCAGTCGAGCTTGTCAAGCAATCTCTTTAGCAGTCAGGGTTTGAATGTCGGGACCATTCTACAAGCGGAAGGTGCGTTAACCCAAGTTGCGCACGCCATCCAGATTGTGAGTGGAGATCAGTCAAGTCTCGGTGCCCTTCAGAACCGATTCCAGGCGATCTCAGCCAACAATGCAACCTTGACGCAAAACGAAATTGCTTCAAAGTCGCGCATTACGGATCTTAACGTGGCTGCTGAAACAACGAATCTTACGAAGGAGCAGATCTTGGTACAAACAGCAAATTCGATGTTAGCGCAAGCGAATTTGCTGCCCCAGTCGCTTCTTCAACTCTTTCGTTAATCGGCGACCACGGGTTCGTTAAGGTTTAGGGGCGTTCACAGCGCCCCTTTTTCTTTGGACAAAATCTAGAATAGCTAGGGGACAAGCCCCCCTTGTGTGGTGGGGTATTTCGTGCTACACTGATCTTGTCAACAAAGCTATCGGCGTGTCGCAAAAGAAACTTAAGGAGTATCGCCAGCAGTAAAAAAGGCCTTAAGTTTGCAAGGATGCGGCTAGGGTGTTCAGCTGCTGAAGAATGCTGCTGATTTGTCCTAGGCCACCTTGGGCCACTTGAACCACAGAGACACCATCTTGAGCATTGACACTTCCTTGCTGGATGATGTTGATTTTGTTTTGCAGCCGGTTGGCGAGAGCATTTCCCGCCACGTCATCGGCTGGCGTGTTAATCCGAAGACCGGTGCTTAAGCGCAGAATGCTTTGGGAAAGGTTAAACTGGTTAACTCCAAGTTGGTTCACTGCAGAAAGAGCAGTGATGTTATTTAAGACACTAATTCCAAAGGCCATTTAGGGCTCCCTCCCTCATAAATGAATTGATGAATCACTTCCATGCGAATACGGCTTCTTCGCTTCTAGACATCACCTCCCAAATAAAAGTTCAGCTGTCGGGAAGTGAAAAGGAGACCATCGGTGAGGAAAAAACGGAGCGAGCTTGCGAAAACAAACTGATACGGCAATAATCAGCTGTCATCTCAGGGCTCCCTCCCCTCAATGATGACTACTCAAAATTCACTTCCATGTAACCACAAGGTCTTCACGGCTATAAAGACCCCCGACTTTACGGCACGCCGGTGAAATGATGATACCACGAACAACAATGGAATGCAAGGGGGATGTCCGTGGTTCATTCTGGATTTCGGAAGAAAAAAGGGACGCCGAAAAAGGCGTCCCTACTTAACGAACCGTTTCTAACGGAAAAGCTGCAACAAGGACTGAGGCAACAAGTTGGCTTGAGCAAGCATGGCGTTAGCGGTTTGCACCAAAATTTGTTCTTTTGTGAGATTGGTGGTTTCCTGAGCCACATTCAAATCGGTGATCCGAGATTTGGATGCGATCTCATTTTGTGTCAACGTAGCATTGTTAGCGGTAATGGCAGCAAAACGATTCTGAACAGCGCCAAGTATCGCCTGGCTTTGGCTTACAATCTGAATCGCGTGTCCAATCTGATTGAGCGCACCTTCAGCCTGCAAGATGGTTCCTACATTCAGGTTTTGACTGCTGAACAGGTTGCCGGGCAATGTGGAGGAGGCATAGATTCGGTCCACTTCGCCGACATCCGCTCCGACCTGGATCAAGAGTGATCGATCCACGGTAACGGCTGGTTGAAAGGCTTGTGTAGAGACAAAAGCATTGGTCCCCACAATGTTCGCAATGTCGCTTACGGTAATGCCTTGGAAATTTAAGGTGGCTACAAACGTAGCTCCACCCACGGCCGAACTCGTGATCGTTAAGCCAACCAGCGCGTTCCCATTGGCACCCGTCGGCGTGATAATCAAGGTGGCAATCGGGGCCACATCGGCTTGCAGACCAGCAGCCGGGACGGTACCACTGGCAAAGGCATTGACGATAAAGGAGGTACCGGTTACGGTGCTCGGCGTAATGACAATTCGAAAGGTTTCGTCTAAGAAGCACGTAGCGTTCGAGCCGGGATTGGTGAGTGAAACCGTCGCAATACCAACATTGTTCACCAGTGAGTTTCCTGAAGCGGCCACAAACGCATTGGTGGATATGAGCAAGGTGCTGGCAAGGCCAAGCTGAGTCCCCTGAATCGATCCATCCAGAAGATTTTGATCTCCAAATTTCGTCTGGTTGACAATTTGTTGCATTTGTTGAAGGATTTGGTTGACTTCAAGCTGGATATTCGCGCGATCAGTGCTGCTCTTGGCTGCACTGGCTGCGGAGGTCGCTAAGGTGTTCAGCCGATTAAGAAGATCAGCAATTTGTCCGATTCCGCCCTGAGCCACTTGAACGACGGAGACCCCGTCCTGAGCGTTGATACTTCCTTGCTCTATGATGTTGATTTTGTTCTGGAGTCGTGCGGCAAGGGCACTTCCAGCCACATCATCGGCGGGGGTGTTAATTCTGAGGCCGGTACTAAGACGTTGAATGCTTCTTGAAAGGTTGTATTGATTAATGTTTAGTTGGTTTACAGCTCCAATTGCGGTGGTATTGTTAATAATACTTAAGAATGACATTTTCGGGTTCCCTCCCTAAATTTTAAATGATTACATCCGTGTACTCATTTAAATCCAAGCGATTTTCACTCGTTTTTCGATAGAACCACCTCCGTCAAATTTAAGATCATTCATCCTCTGCCGATAAAGGAGAGTGGAAATGAGGTAAAGGGGTGGACAGATAGGAGTGGAGCTCCTGGTCCTCCGTGACCAACAAACTCGGTCGATCCTTGACCTTCGATTCCTAGAACTAAAGTCATTATAGCAGAGGCGAGATATGAATGCAATGAATATGTCCCTGCAACATTCGAATATTGATGACAAAGAAAACCGCGCCACATGGCGGTGGAGTCGGTTTTCCTCCGGATGGAACTGGAGTTGCCCCAATGACGAGTGCCAAGAATTTGGTATCAAAGCCAACGTGAACGTCGTGGTGGCGAAGATTTATGGGAAACGTCGCATTCGATTGCTTCGCTGTCGAACTTGCCAAACCACGTTTTCCGAAAGGCGATTCTCTCCCTTCTACGGTAGCCATGCGGATGAAAACCTTATTCTGGAAGCCATGTATCACCTAGCCCAAGGACGAAGCATTCGAACCGTTGCGCGAACCTTGGGGGTTGATAAAGACACGATTTGTCGGTGGCTTGACAAAGCCGCTCAAGCCTCCGATGAGATTCGAACTTTCTTAGCCGGCGTGCTTCCTGAAGGGGCAACCATCGATAACTTCATCATCAATCTTGAGAAGCGTAAATCAACTCAATTGGTATCGTAATCGTCTCTTCCCATACCCCAAAAAAAGGCCCCTCAGAAGGATTCTAAGGGGCCTTTTTATTCTAGCAAGGTTACTTAATTTTTATTGAATGCTTCGTAAGTAAGGCTTGCGTTTTGGAGAACTGCCTTCCAAGAGCAACCCAGAAGCGACCGCCACAAGATTGGCCGACGATAGGGTTGCGGCTTGGTTCTCTTTTTGCACTTGAAACCAAATCTCTTCCCGATGAACAGGTATCTTATCCGGCGCAACAATTCCTAATTTCACCCGCCCACCTGAAACCTCGACAATCGTCACCTTCACACAATCTCCAATCACAATCGATTCATTTTCCTTTCGTGCAAGTACTAACATTTTTTTTGCCTCCTCTCAATTTTTCTATCTGAACAGCTGCAAGAAAAGCGCTGGAAGAATATTGGCTTGCGCGAGAACCGCCGCGCTACTCTGAAGCAGAACTTGACCTTTCACCAAATTGGTTGTTTCTCGGGCCACATTCAAGTCCACAATGCTGGAACGTGCTGCAATCATGTTTTGTTCGAAAACTTGATTGGTGGACACCGTGGATTGAAGGCTATTTTGCTGTGCCCCTAAAATGGCCGAAGCCTGATTCGCAATACCCAGAGCATGCTGAACTTGAACCAAAGCCCCTTCGGCACCAATGAATGTGGTCACATCGATGTTCTGCTGTGAAAACAAAGCCCCTGTGGCGATGTTGGGCGAAAAGAGTCGCTCGACTGCCCCAACACTAGCTCCGACCTGGACCTCTAGCGATTTGTCTACATTGATCGCTGGCTGGAATGCGGTAGTCTGAGTAAATGCGCTTTGCCCAACAATCGTGGCAATGTCGGAAATCGTGAGGCCCCGGAAATCCAGGGTGGCCACAAACGTGGCGCCACCCCCTGCTGAACTTGTAATCGTCAATGGCGTAAGCGCACCCATCGTCGTCGTAAAATCGACGGTCAAAGTTGCAAGTGGCCCTCCTCCGACCGTACCACTTGCGAACGCATTGACAATGAAGCTGGATGGGGATACCGTGCTTGGGGCAATCACAATTTGGAAGGCTTCATCCAGGAAACAAGTGGCATTCGAGGATGGAGAGAGCAGTGAAGCAGTCGCCACGTTGACCGAATTGACCAGTGGTGTCGCCCCTGCACCCAAGAACGCATTGGTGGTGATGGTCAAACTGCTGGCTACCGAAGACTGAGGCCCGGCAATGGAACCATCGAGCAATGATTGGTTGCCAAACTGTGTGGTTGAAACCACCTGATTGATCTGGCCGATCAACTGGTTGACCTGGGTTTGGATCCCTTGGCGATCGGTGCTCGTTAAGGTAGCCTTTGATGCTTGCGCCGCCAGCGTGCCAAGTTGCTGTATAAGCGCAACGACTTGGCTAAGTCCCCCGTTGGCGCTTTGAACGACCGAGATTCCATCTTGCGCGTTGAGTGTCCCTTGATCCAAGACGTTAATCTTGGATTGAAGGCGACTGGCCAGCGCGCTTCCAGCGGGATCGTCGGCCGCAGAATTGATTCGGAGGCCAGTACTGAGCCTTTGAATGCTTGTACTGACATTAATCTCATTAATCTGTAGTTGGTTACCAGCCAACAAGGCTGGCAAGTTTGCTTGGAGGGATACCCCTCCTGAATTTAGAGCCATGATTTTACCTCCCTTCCGTGGAGTTAACAAAAATCACATCCATGAAGGGCTAAAATCTAGTGGCTTACCTGCCGATAAAAGAATAGCGGCAGGCAAGGCCTTCCTTCTGGCCAATCTCGAGCTCCCCAGCACATGATTGGTCAAAAGTGCGATTCGAGCCCCTGCCGTTTTTATTTCCCTTTCATCACCCCCAAAGCAAATTGGCGTCCCCTCTTAATTCCAAAGGAAACGCCAAGGCATAGGAATGAAGCTTCAAAGTCGAAAGAAAAGAAAGGGTCTAGAAAAACCTTGAGTCTACAAGGCCCCTCCATGCAAAAACCAACTGCGGACATCCCTTGTCCTCCCTTCCGTGGTTAAACGGTTTCCCGTTTTCCTTAAGAGACCCGCCGCCGGTTCCGATATACTAAGTAGGACGGCGAGTACGGCGACGACTGAAGCTCATTAGGGCTCCCGAAAAAACCTCAAATGAGTTTCATTCTACCTCGCCGTTTCCTATTTCTATTATACCATGAAGAATTCTTTGCCGACAACATTTTTGCTAGGTGAGTTGTCGGCATTTCATTCCAAAAGATTTGATTTCAGGATAAATTCATCCAGCGGTCGCACGTCTTCGGTTTCCGCGACAGGATGTCACAGCGGAAACCGAAGAAACTGCGAGAACACGATGTTCGAGCAGCAGATGCGATAAACCGCTGGATTCCTAGCGAATTCCTCCAAACAGATTGAGGAGAGAATGGGGAATCAAATTGGCCTGAGACAAGAGTCCAGCATTGAATTGAGCTAGGATGCTATTTGAGGTAAAACTTGTCGTGGCTAAAGCCACATTCAGGTCGGTGATTCGACTGGAAGAAGCCAAAATGTTTTGCGACATGATGTTGTTGTTTGACACCGCGGCTGACAACTGATTCTGAAATGCTCCGATTCCGGTTTGAGCTTGAGTAACAGCTCCAAGTGCTTGCTGAACCTGAACAAGAGCTCCCTGAGCAGCCAGAGGCGAGCTGACGTCGATGTTCTGGTTTTGGAAGAGTGCCGACGGAAGCGCCGACGGGAAATTGCCTTGAATGGTTTGCCCAACCCCAGCGCCAATCTGAACCTGAAGCCCTTGATTGGCCACAATGGATGGCTGAAATGCGGTGGTTGAAACAAACGCAGTCTGATTCACCAAGGATGGAATATCGTTAGCGCTTAGATTCTGGAAATTCAAGTTGGCAACAAAGGTGGCCCCACCAGGAGCGGAACTCGCAATGGTTATCGGGGTAAGCCCGCCGGGTGGTCCTGCTGCAAAATTCACAGCCACACTCGCCACAATCACGTTCGGATTACCACTGGCTGTTACGTTGACGGTGACAGCGCTAGCGCCGTTTTGGACAATGTTAAATTGAAACGCTTCATTTAAGAACGAACTCCCATTGGTCGGGGGATTCACATTGGAGGGATTTACCGTAATGTTGTTAACCAGGGACTGTCCTTGAGCCCCCACAAATGCATTCGTGTTCACACTGATGGTGCTAGCTACAGCCTGTTGGGGCCCCGCAGCGTTTCCTTGAAGCAGGGGGACGCCGCCAAAGTTAGTTCCTCCGGCAATCTGGGTAATTTGCTGAGTCAATTGGTTAATCGAGGTTTGGATGGCTCCACGACCAACGGTATCCAGGAGTGGATTTGTGGCTTCAGCCGCCAGAGTTCCTACCTGGTTCAGAATGTCGTTGATTTGCCCCAAAGATCCCTGGGCCACCTGGCCTGCCGAGACCAAATCTTGCGCATTGATGCTTCCCTGTTGCTGAATCGCAAATTCGGATTGAAGTCTTTGGGCAAGAGCGTTCCCTGCGACATCGATGGAAGGGGTGGTAATGCGAAGCCCTGTCGAAAGTTGATTGATGTTACCCGCAAGATTAAACAGGGATTTATTGAAAGAATTATTTACACTAAGAGCAGTGAAATTACTTAACAGGCCGAATACGTCGGACACGCGGTTCCCTCCTCGCGCATCCATGCGAAATGGTTAACTCGCCCTTATTATACACCCGGGTAAAGGATTTTACAAGGGGGGGATTGAATTAAATTCAAGAGTTTTTGTAAACTTTGGAGGTTTTGATGGCTAACACCCCTTCTGCCAAGAAATCCATACGGATACAGGAAAGACGAAGAAAGCGAAACGCTTCCATTCGAAGTGCTGTAAAAACATCTGAAAAAGAGTTTGTTTCGAAGCTTGCTGCCAATCCAGAAGAAGCTCAAAAAGCAGCTAAACAAGCGATCAGTCAGCTTGATAAGGCTTTAGCCAAAGGGATTGTTCATCGGAATAAGTCTGCCCGCAAAAAGTCAAGAATCATGAAGAAACTAAATCTGCTGGCGAAAAACAAGTAGATTTATCCCTGGCAGATGCGAACCATGAGCAGTTGAAGCAAATGTTCAGGCTCTTGTTTCCCAGTTTTTAAGCTCAAATCAGCCCGCGCTAACCAATCGATAAACTTTGGAAGTTCAGTCGGCTTAAAATTTCTTGAATACTGAATTCCTTTTGTAATGCGATAGGGATGAATCCCGATCGTCTTAGCCATTTCATCCCCTTTTTTCCCCTCATCCATCATGGTTCGAATCTGCCAGAAGAGCCGAACTTGATTGGCAACTGCCGCCAAAATTTGCAAGGGAGCTTCTCCTTGTTTGAGCAAAGTATCGAGCGCTACGATCGCTTTCGAGCTTCTTCGTTCGCCCAGACTATCCAGCAAGGAAAAAATGGTTGGGCTCAGATCTTGCGCCGCGCGCTTGCATTTAACCAATTCCACATGTTTTAGAACTTCTTTCCATTCGGCGCCGAGTGGGAGCTTCTTTGGATCATTTGGGCCTGGAACAAACCAAAGAACCACGACGGTCGTTGGAATGAGGGTTCCCAAAAGTTCGGGAAGTTGTTTTTTTCGGAAAGCATCAGATTTTTCGAGTTCATAAATCACGACAACACGGTAATCTGATCCCATGGGGTATGACTGAATCAGATTGGAGAACTCTTCCACAGCAACTTTCCGTGCGGAAACGGAGTGGTCATTAAACGCTCGCCAAGCACTCGGAATCCAAGCGTCTTTTTTTTGCTTCAGCCAATCAAGGGCTGCGGTATCGTCGTCGCCAAAGACCAGGTAAACTGGCAACTAGCTTTTGGCTCCCTTGGGGAAAAGTTGCTGGTTGCCTGGGGTATGCAAAAACGCTGCAATCCGGTCAACACCGATCGAAATTCGAAGAAAAGTCCCCTCTGAAACCCCTTCTGGAAGCTTGCTCAGGGGAAAAAACTAGCCGGGTGCCGTCTTCCAGAACAAGCTGGGCTTGCCCCTGCTCAATGGTTTCAACTAAAGCCTTAAATCGCTGCAACCGAATTTCCCCCTTGCATTAGCTTGGAAAGTGATTCCGAAAAAGGGGGCAATGCAATTCCCTTTTCGGTGATGATGGCGTTAACATATCGGGCGGGGCTAATATCAAACGCTGGATGTGCCACCTCAATCCCTTCGGGAGCAATGGAAACCCCCATGATTTCAACCACTTCCTTTTTATCTCTTTCTTCGATGGGGATACCTTGACCTGTCTCCAAGGAAGGATCCAAGGTCGAGGTTGGAGCCGCTACAAAAAATGGAATTTTGTTTTCATGAGCGAGAACCGCCAAAGCATACGTCCCAATCTTGTTGGCCACGTCCCCATTTCGAGCCACCCGATCCGCCCCGACCACGACCGCCTGTATCTTCCCTTGCCACATGAAATAACCAGCCATGGAATCGGTGATCAAGGTAAATGGGATCTTATCTTGTTTTAACTCGAAGGCGGTCAGTCTTGCCCCTTGCAAGAAAGGGCGTGCCTCACAAGCAAACACACGCGTCACTTTCCCTTGGCGAAAACCTTCCTTCAGCACTGAATAAGCGGTCCCATCTCCCCCGGTAGCCAGTGCCCCCGTGTTGCAATGGGTTAGCACGTTCCCTTGAGGAAGAACTTGAGCCCCCCACTGTCCGATGGCTGAACAAGCTTGACGATCTTCTTCATGCAAAGAAAGCGCTTCTTCTCGAAGAATGTCTCCAAGCGCCTTACCAAGATGGCTATCTTTTCTTGCTCTTTCAAGCATGCGTTGGATGGCCCAAGCCAAATTAACCGCTGTGGGTCTGGCTTTTCCAAGCATTTTTCCCGAGTCTTCAAGGTGTGAAAGTAAGGCGCTCCCTGTTTTGCCTTTCTTCTGTGCTTCTAAGGCCAACCCGTATCCGGCCGCAATCCCAAGAAGTGGCGCTCCCCGCAACGACATGTTCTTGATGCAATCTGTCATTTCAATCGCGTCGTGAACCACGATCCAGACCATTTCTCTTGGCAACTTCCGCTGATCCAGAACCCGAACATGATCTCCGCACCACTCAATCGGCTGCATTCTGGTACATTCCCGAGCGGTTCTTGCGGGTCCTGGTGTGAAGGGAAAGCCTTTCACCTCAGGGAAAAATGCTCAGCTATGGGATCGAAGATTGCCCCAATGTATTCCCTCCAAAAATACAAGACGTTGGTGAGCTTGCACCCTGATGATCCCGAAGCCCATTTCGGGATGGGAATGGCATTTCTTGGTAACCGAGAGTTTGAAACCGCGCTGAAAGAGTTTGAAACAACGACCGCCTTGGATCCCTATCACGCCTTGGCCCACTACAATCTTGGCTTTCTGCACGCAAGAAGCGTGAGCCTCGAAACCGCGCTTCTTGAATGGGGTAAAGCCAGAGAAAACGAACCTCGAGTTTGGCAAATTCTTTCCAATCGTGAACTCTCGAGCTTTTATGCCTCTCTGGTCGAAGAAACCATTCGTGCCTTTGAGAAACCAACGCAACAAAGTCCATCCGATGGCTATGCCCATTACCGCCTTGGATCCGCATATTATTTCCTTGGTAAACTTGACGCCAGCCTTCAAACGCTTAAGAAAACCATTTCGCTCAACAAGAACCTTGCGGAAGCCTATGAACGTGCCGCTGAAGTCTACCAGGCCCTTGATCAGTCAGATACCGCCATTCAGTATTACCGCCAATGCGTGACCCTTAACCCAACCCTGACCGAGGCCTGGCGCCATTTAGCCATGATCTATCTCGATACGGGAAAACTTGCCTTGGCCTTTGAAGCCGCAACAAAAGCCTCGGCACTTCAACCTGAAAATCCTGAGATTCTTCTTACCCTAGGAAAAATCTATCTTCAACAACAAAAAGCCACGTTGGCCATCAAAAGTTTTCAAAAATCGATTGATCTGAGCCCGAAAAACAAGAGGGCTTACTTCCTCCTGGCCAATGCCTGCGAAGCCATATTCAAGTATGACCTTGCTTTGTCTCAGTATCAACGCTGCATTGAGCTTGAACCCAAATACGCGGAAGCCTACGTCGGGATGGGAATGGTTTATTTCCGGCTTGGTAATCTCGAGCTTTGTATCCAAAACCTTCAAATGGCGATTCAGCTAAACCCCCTTGATCCCTATGCCCATTATCATTTAGGTGAAGCTTTCTTTCGCTTGGATCGTTTTGAAGACGCAGCAGAAGCGCTGATTCAAGCGGTTTCTTTTAACCCTCAGGACGCCTTTGCGCACTACCACTTGGCCTTAGCCTACGAGAAGCTTGGCAAAAAAGAAGAAGCGATCGATGAACTCGAAAGAGCCATTGCTTTAAATGCCAATGATGCTCGATTTCACTTCGAACTTGGAAAGTTGTTAAAGAAGAAAGATAAGCGGAGGAATGCGCTTAAGGAATTCCAACTGGCGCTTGCCCTGAACCCTCAAGATGCTGAATTGCTTCTGACTCTGGCTTCCACGTATCGTGAATTGGACGAGGTGGCTGAAGCCATTGGAGTGCTCCAAAAATACTTGCTCCAAAATCCGAACGATCACGAGGCTTATTATCAACTCGGCTCTTGTTACGACGTGATCGATGAGCACAACTCTGCTTTGGATGCTTATCAAAAAGCGTTAGCCCTTGTTCCCAATCAGGTGAAGCCCCTCCATCGCCTGGGCCTCCTTTATTTCAATCAAGGGAAAACAAAGCAAGGACTCGATTATTTGAAAAAAGCAACCACATTGCTCCCGAGCTGGGGAGAAGCCTGGCTTGATCTTGGAAAAGCTTATACCAGATTAGGAAATTTCAAAGAAGGGTTCGAAACGTTTCAATTGGCGTTGGAAGCAGAACCCAAAAATGTCGAATTATTAACGAACTTAGCTGCTTCTTGGTTCACGCTTGGTCAGCTCAACAAAGCCGCTGAGCTAGCCGAAAAGGCAAGGAGCCTTGCTCCTGATCCGCAAAAGCCTCTGGCCTTGTTGGGGCAGATCTACGAGGCACAGGAAAAATTTGCGGGAGCTTTGGAAGCTTATGAAGCGTGTGCCAAGTTCTCAAGTCACGATCTTGATCTCAAAATCGCGACCGCTCGAGTTCATGAGAAACTGGGAGAAACCAATCGAGCCGAGGTTCTCTTGCAAAACCTACTCTTCGAATACCCGCAAGACTTGTCCGTGTTGTCAGCTTTAGCCGAGATTTATGATCATCAAAACCGAATGAACGATGCTTTGGAAATTTGGGATCTTGTCCTTCCTCAGGCCACCAAGTTGCCCGTGATTTCTCTCATGGGAGCCAGCGCTTTGCTCCGCACCCCTCGAAAAGAAGAAGGTTTTGCTCTTCTTGAGAAGATCGCCAAAGAATTTGGCAATCAATGGGAAATCCAATTTCAGATCGCGGAACTTTACGAACAAGAAGGAAAAACAACCGAAGCCATTTCTGCTTACCAGAAACTCCGAGAACTTCATCCGTTTCACGCAGAAGCATTGTTTCATCTCAGTTGTTTACTTTTCCAAGAAAAGGAAATCGACAAAAGTGAATCGCTTCTTCTCGAAGCAAAACGATTAGCCGGTGAGCTCAAGAATATGGACCTCTTGGAAGAGATTGAAAAAGTGCTTTCTCAACTTGAAAAAACAAAAGAAAAACCAGCACGTCCCACGCCTGAAGGGAAAGCCCCCTCAAAAAAATCGGAAATCCCGCTCTTTGCGAGGAAAACACGAGCTCAACCCGTGACCAAGACTCCTGCAGAAACTACGCCTGAGTCTCCCCTTCCGACACAAGGGGCCCCGTCCTCCACGGTTGTTCTGGTTCTCTATGAGCTTGCCATGGCTGACCTCGAATTAGGAAAAAAGGATAAGGCATTTGCCGAATTAGCCCAAGTGGTGGAAGTGGATCCCAAACATGTCGAAGCACGCATTCGCCTCGCAACGCTTTTTCTGGAGCAATCCAAAGCCAAGGAAGCACTCGAACACTTTGAGTTGGCTTTGAAGGAAACACCGGAGAATCGCCTCGCGCTTTGGGGAAAAGGGAAGGCCTTGCTTTCACTCAAAGACTACCCGACGGCTTTCGAAACGCTTCGCCAAACCTACCGCCTGTTCCCAAAAGATGTGGACATTTGCTTGGCTTTTGGTGAAGCGGCAGAAAAAACGAAAGCCTGGAAAGAGGCGGAGGATGCTTTGACCCAAGCCGCGCGATTAAATCCGGAAGCAAGCCAAGTTTGGCTCCAGCTTGGGAAGACTTGTTTGGCAAGTGGCGATGTGACAAAAGCAACTCGCTTTATCCGAAAAGCCTTAAGCCTGGAAGAAAACTCAGAGGCACTTGTTGAACTTGCCAAAGCTCTTGGAGCCAAAGGCGAAAACGCCGAGGCGATCCGAATTCTCCGAAAATCGCTTAAAGACGGTGAACGGAAACCCCTAATCCATCTTCAACTCGCTGAGCTCTACTGGAAAACGGGAGAAAAAGAACGCGCGGTTCATGAAGCTCAAGTTGGACTCCGCATTCGCACTATCTCAGAAGAAGAGCGCGAGCTTATCCAGCAGAAACTTCACGATTGGGAAGAAAGCTAGGAAGCGTCTTCGGGGCCGGCCTTGGGTTGCTGCCTTGATTGAATACGAGTGACCGTTCTCTCAAAGCCCCCCAATATCCGTAGAAAATTCAGGAATCGAATTTCATCGTCTTCGTTTCTCGTAGCGCGCGCAGCCTCTTTTTGACTCTCAAAGTTGGCTCTGATGAGAGCGATGTCCTGTTCAGGAGCCTCACGCTTTAGCAGTCTGACCAATTCGTCTCGATGCTGGGCAAGAATCGAGTCCCTCACTTCGCTAAACACAGGACCACCTATCTCTATCTCATCTTTGAATACTGCGCCCGGAGTCTGAGGCTTCGTCCCAAGAATCTTGTCAAGCTCAGCTGGATTTGCAACTTGCAGGATTTGCCCAACGGTAATTTTCAAAAGTGAATCTTGAGTTCTGCGGCGGCGTGACTTTTATCCGAATCAGTCATGGGGTTTTCGCCACTTCCTGAAAGGTTGTGGTAACTGATCGAAATGCTGGTGGCGGTGTTTACCCGGTAGGTTGCCCCCAAGAACGGAGAGACCGAATCCAAAGCTTCTCCCTTAACAATCGCGTAGCGCCCGTCGAGGGTTAGCCTGGATGTTAAAGGATAAGCGATCCCCAAAGAGGTGGTCTTCAACACTTTCCCATAATCTTCAGGATCTTGAAAATGAAGGGGCCCTAGGTTTTCAAAGTCAGTGTAGTGGGCTTCGAGAAGCAGTTTGTGAGAAAGGCGATAATTTCCATATCCAATTTGAAAACTCCCTTTGTCTTTCGAACCGGCAGGCTCAGGAAGAAAGATATCCCCCAAAGGCTCGAAAAGATTGGTGGATTCGATGTAAGGGAACTGATTAAGGCTGCTTTTTTCAAAAATCGAATTTCCGGAACCCTTCTTGCTCTTCGATACTAAGCGAAAACTTGGGGTGGGTGAAGAACTATCCAAACGAGTCGGGAAGAGAACTCTTTCCATCTCTCCAAGCGACTTGGGGTGATTTTTTTGATCCTGAATTCCTTCCGAAAAAGGAGAAGCCCACGTCACTCGGGCGATGAGGAGTGCCACCAATAAAACTATCAATTTCTTAGGCATGTACGTGTAATTTTGATTTTCTCCCTGGTTTCCCAAAACCCCTTCTCACCCGCAAAAAAGAGAATGAAAAAGGCCCAGGGCCAATGACCCTGGGCCTTTCAAAATCAGACTTCGTTTTTAGCGTTTTCGGAGAAATGCTGGGATATCCAGATCAGCCACAAACGGCTTTACCTCAACCGGACGAATTTCCGAATCTTTCGGCTCGAACATTTTCCGATCTTGGAATTGGAACGTTCTGGCGCCAAAGCCAGTAGCCAACACCGTGATCATCACTTCGCCTTGCATTTTCTCGTCAATCACGGCACCAAAGATAATCTTGGCGTCGGGGTCAACCGCTCGAGCAATGGCTTCAGCGGCCTCATTCACCTCGATCAGGGTGAGATCGGGTCCACCGGTGATGTTAAAGAGCACCCCTTTAGCTCCATCAATCGTGGTCTCAAGAAGTGGGCTTGCAATCGCGCTCTTGGCAGCTTCTTGAGCTCGATGCTCTCCAGTTCCATGGCCAATTCCCATCAACGCGCTTCCCGCTGAGGTCATGATGGCTTGGACATCCGCGAAATCGAGGTTAATCAATCCTGGCTTGGTAATAAGGTCCGAAATTCCTTGAACCCCTTGGCGGAGAACATCGTCCGCTGTTTTGAAGGCTTCCAAGAGACTGGTTCGCTTTTCCACAATCTGGAGAAGTCGATCGTTCGGGATGGTGATGAGGGCATCCACCTTTTGTTCAAGGTCCATGATCCCTTTCTCAGCCACGCTCATCCGAACTTTTCCCTCAAAGTTAAAGGGCTTTGTCACAACCGCCACCGCAAGGGCGCCAACTTGTTTAGCTAAGTCAGCAAGCACTGGCGAAGCACCGGTTCCCGTTCCGCCACCCATGCCTGCGGTAATGAAGACCATGTCGGCTCCATCCATGGCTCGCAAGATCTCGTCCTTATTCTCTTCGCAAGCTTGGCGGCCAACGTCTTGGTTTGCACCAGCCCCAAGGCCACGGGTGAGATTGCCTCCAATGTGAATCCGCTGATCCGCGTGGCTACCGAAAAGCGCTTGAGCATCGGTGTTCACCGCAATAAACTCAACCCCTTGTAGCCCGGTCTCAATCATGCGGTTTACCGCATTACAACCAGCACCACCAACACCAACCACCTTGATGCCAGCAAATTGTTCAATCTTGTCAGACTGTTTTTCAAGCAACTGTTTTTGAATCAACTCTTTTTCCACGCGACTTTCCTCCTTTAAAAAAATTCGCGAAACAAACTTCGAAATGCTTTGGCCAAAAAGGTTTCTCTTCGGCGATAGAGCCTTCGATTTTGAAGGCTCTTCGCGCCGTAAATGACAAGCCCAACCCCAGTTGAATAAGCAGGATTGTGAATCGCGTCATTCAGGGTTCCTGTTGAAGGCTGCGGATAACCCACCCGAACCGGAAACTTTAGAATCTCTGCTGCCACATCGCTGATCCCTGGTAAAAGACTTGTTCCGCCCGTGATAGTAACCCCAGCTAGAGAAGAGTCTTTGGGAAGTTGCTCAATTTCTCGCTTGATTAAGGCGAAAAGTTCTTCCATCCGCGGAGCAATCGTTTCAGCAACTTGGCGCCTTGAAATCGATTCTTTCATGCCAGACAAGGTGGTGACCTCGATTTTGTCCTCTTCCGAAATCTGGCTTGGGACCGCTGAGCCATAGCTCACCTTGACTCGCTCGGCTTCTTCTGGAGAAAGTCGAAAAGCCACAGCCAAATCATAAGTCACATGGTTTCCCCCCACCGGAATAACCGAGGAGTGAAAAATGTGACGATTTCGGAAAACCGCAAGATCCGTGGTTCCCCCACCAATGTCGATGAGTAAGATTCCCAACTCTTTTTCAGCTTCGTTTAAAACGGACAAGCTTGATGCTAAAGGTTCTAGGACAAGCCCATTTTCCTCAATCTCAAGTCCAGCAGTTTCTACGCATTTCGTCAGATTGTGAAGAAAGGTCCCCATCCCTGTCACAATATGAGTATTCACTTCCAGACGCATTCCGAGCATTCCCACAGGATTCTTCACCCCATTTTGCCCGTCGAGGGTGAACCCGCGTGGGATGACATGAATCACTTCTCGCTCCGCTGGCAAACTGACAACCTTAGCGGCTTCAACGGCCCGCCGCACGTCATCTTCGACAACTTCTTTCGGCTCATGGGCCAACGTGATAACCCCGTGACTGTTGATGGAAGAGATGTGTTCCCCGGTAACCCCAACAAAGACAGAGTGGAGTTTAAATCCCGCTCCACGTTCGGCTTCCTGGGCAGCCAGTTGAATGGATTTCACCGTCTCGGCGATATCGACAACCACCCCTTTTTTCACCCCATGGGATGGCGCGATCCCTTTCCCAATAATTTCGAGATTTCCATCGTTTCCGATCTCGCCGATAAGGCAGCAAACTTTCGTAGTCCCAACATCAAGACCTGAAACGATCATGTGTTTTTTCACCGCCACCATCATTCCTCCCCTTAGAGTTAAGCAGATTCCGTAATTTTCACTTGGTTTCGGGTCGCGTTTTGGAAACTCCTTGTGGACCCGTTGTGGAAAAGCGCTTGAAAAGATAGACGCGCAGGATGGAAAGATCTTGGAATATTCGAACACCGAACGTAATGATGGCTGCAAGATACAGCTCAACGCCCAGTCGATCACCCGCATAGGTTAGGAGCCCCGCTAGAAACGTGTTGGTAATGAAACCAGACACGAAGAGCCAAAAATCAAATCGATCCTCGTAGACTGCTTTTCCTGCACCAAGAAGACTATCAATCGCTGCGAGGAGGGCTACTGAAAAATATTTGCCCCACACCAGTGGGATGTGAAAAGGGAGCAGAATCCCCACCAAGACCCCCAGGACCAGAGACAAGAGGAGAAAGACCATGCTCGCGGCTACCGGGCCAAGGGAGAAGCATAGTGAAATGTCATCGGCCCACCATACGCTGGAAGTTCAAGATTCTCTTCTTTCGTCATCAAAGCGCTCACGCCATGGCGAATCGATACGGCCATGGCATCCAAAAATCCGCCACGCATTTTCAAGCCACCTGCCAAAGTGTCGGGATCCCCAATGGCATCCACACGATACGGAGGGCCCAACCTCTTCGCGTTCACGAGAATAGTCGGACCTACGCAACGAATGGCTGAATTGGCTACCACCCGTTGACCATTGATCGTGATGGCTTCCGCCCCGCTTCCCCACAATTCATTCACAAGCTGATTCAAATCGACATCATGCACGAGATAGAAATAATCGTCTTCTCCTCCACGCGGACGCTGCTTAGAATCATCAAGAATCACCCGTATTCCAGGCCCGTGAACTGGAACCAGGCCGGCTTCAAGTCTCGCCCGCTCCAGCTCTTCCAGCAGCACGCGTGAAATGTTTCCCCGTCCGGACCGCGCAAACTCATATTCAGCCAATCGGGCGCGAAGTTGCTCCACTTGGGTTTGCAATTCTCCACGGGTTCGCTCAGAGTCTTTCACCATGCGGATGAGATCAACGGGGCGGTAGGCGGCTAAAGGAAATCCCACCTTCTCTTGTTGTTCAAATTGGAGTGCAATCAAAATTCCAATAATGAAGCAGCCTAGGGAAAGAATGAATCGCCAACCACTCATCGGAAGTCCACCTTAATCACCGGCATTTTTTCTGACCGAAGATCAATTGATGCTGCCTTAATTCTCTTATTGCGAATGACTCGAAGAATGGGTGAGAGAATTCGCAGTCGTTCAGCCAATCCTTCAGGAGATCCAACACGAATATTAACGTGATCTTTGGTGAAAAGCCTTAACTCCCCTCCTCGATCGAGGACAATCCTTGAAAATTCGCCTGGGCGAAAGCTTTCAAGCACTGGGACCAGGTCAATGGCGAGCTTCCCAAAAGGGGGAGGAAGTGGCTCTCCAAGAGTAAGATCAACGTTTTTTTGAAGCTCAATTTGCTTTTCGGTTCTATGGAAATCTCGCAAGGGAAAGGTGATCCCTTTCTCATCAAGACCGACGGAGTGACCTTTATAGTTGAGGGTTAAGACAGGGTTACGCCAAACTGGGTACACTCTTAGAATTCCGAAAAGTGATGGTGCAATTCTGACATCAAGAAGCGAAGGATTCGATCTTAAGAGTGCTTCCCTGACAGCCGCATACGGGAAAAACAAAGCCGACGTGCCTCGCGGTATGAATGAGGCAATTTCGGCAGAAGCATGTGCATCAGCCCCCAAGACCACCACCTCGTTATACTGGTAGTCAGGAGCCATTAAGAGAATTAGGATCGCGGAAATCAAAATCCCGAAGAGAATCAATTTCAGATCTCCCATGGAATTGTTTGTTTTCACTATTTTTTGTCGCGAAGAAAGTCTTCTTGCCATTCCCCCACCAACCTCACCTCGGGTTCCAGAAGGATTCCTGTCTTCTGAAAAACTTTTTCTTGAATGAGTCGCATTAATTGAAACACTTCGGAAGCCTTGGCATTTCCCTTGTTGATCACAAAATTGGTGTGGGCGTCAGAAACCGCCGCATCTCCAATCGAAAAACCTCGAAGCCCCGCGGCTTCGACAAGTTGCCACGAAGAATGACCAGGTGGATTTTGAAATGCACTTCCAGCGCTTGGAATTCCCAACGGTTGGGTTTTCTTTCGCCGATCCAAGATCGCTTTCACTTTAGACTTGGCTTCATTCTTCACCATAGGAACCAGTGCCAATTTCCCTTCCACAATCACCCACGGATTTTTTTGAAAAATGCTTTTTCGATACTGAAAATTTAATGACGCCTTTGGCAAAACACGTGATACGAGATCGGTGTCAAGAAACCGGACTTCGAGCACGGCATCCGCGATTTCACCCAGATAAGTTCCCGCATTCATAAAGAAGACTCCACCCATGGTTCCTGGGACAGCACCCAAGAATTCAATCCCCCCAAAACTTCTCTCGACCGCTTCGTGAAGCACAGTCCCTGTTTTCGCCCCGGCTCCTACCGTCAGCGTGTTTCCCTCAAAGACGATTTTTCGAAAGAATGGAGAGGACAAAGAGATAACCATTCCGCGGATTCCATCATCGGAAACCAAAATGTTACTTCCGTTTCCGAGGACAAACCATCGAATCCCCTCTTTCTTGCAATGGGCAAGTCCTTCGATTAGGTCTCTTTCATCTTCAGGAATAAAGAAGAAGTCAGCAGGTCCTCCAATGCGAAAAGAAGTGTAACGTGCCAACAGCTCTTGCTGGAGCAGTTTCCCCCTAAGAGGCATTCCGAATATCGAGTTGCAGCTGGTTAAAGAATTCATTTCCCGTCCGATAAATATCGCCTGCGCCTAACGTGATGACCATGTCCCCGCTTTTCGAAATTTCCAGGAGCTTTTCTCGAATGGCTTTTGGGGTAGGGAGAAAATGCACCGTTTTTTCTGGATGAGCTTTTTTTATTTCTTCCACCAACCCTCCCCCTTCGATCCCGGGAATCGGCGCTTCTCCCGCTGAGTAGATCTCACAGACGAGGAGAATATCGGCATCTTGAAACGCTCCGACAAATTCTTTCAGCAGAAATTTTGTTCGGGTGTAGCGATGAGGTTGAAACACCGCAATGAGCCGACGATGCCAACCCGCTTTGGCGGCTGCCAACGTGGCCCTTATCTTGGTTGGGTTGTGAGCATAATCGTCCACCACCAAAATTCCAGCGGCTTCCCCAAGGATTTGAAACCGCCGTTTCACCCCTTGAAAATCACGCAAAGCCCGTTGTGCTTCGGGAAAAGAAATTCCGAGATGAAGGACTGCTCCTAAGGCACCGAGCGCATTCAAAACGTTGTGCTTCCCTGGAACTTGGAGAATAACTTCCCCTAATTCTTCCCCTTTCAGGTGCGCGATGAAACGAGTTTTCGAGCCTTCCAGTTCAACGTCGGTGGCCACCAAATCAGCTTCCCTTTCAATTCCATAGGTTAAAACTGGACAAGGAAGCACATCAACCAATCGGCGAAGTTTTTGACAATCCCAACATAACACCGCGTAACCATCCTTGGGAATTCCTTGCAAGAATTCTAAGAAAATCTGTTCGATTCGTTCCATTGTTTTTTCGTAATCAAAATGAAGGATGGCAAAGGGACCTGCGCTTGGGTTAACGTCGGCGTCAATGTTGGTCACCACCGCAATCTTCGGAAACAGCTTCAAAAATGAAGCATCACTCTCATCGGCCTCTGCTACAAGAAAATCGCTCTTCCCAAGCTTTGCATTAATCCCGTGCTCTGTCAGTTCTCCCCCGATCACCACCGTTGGATCTTTGCCCGCCCGTTCGAGAATAGCCGCCAGCATCGAAGTTGTCGTGGTCTTTCCGTGGGTTCCGGCAACAGCGATTCCGTATTTTGATTTCATGAGATAGCCCAGCATCTCTGCTCGCTGCCACACCGGAATGTTTTTTTCTTTGGCTTCGACCACTTCCGGGTTCTCGGGGGGAATCGCGGAGCTTACCACCACGATCTCAGCTCCCCTCACATGCTCCTTCGCGTGTCCTAAATGAAAGCGCACTCCTCTTTCTTCCAGCTTCTTTGTTAGGCTTGTTTCGCACAAATCCGATCCAGAAACCTCATGCCCCATCTCGACAAGAACACGCGCAATCCCACTCATTCCAATGCCAGCAATTCCAACAAAATGAACGTGCATCAAACCGGCACTCCCACCACATCTTCAATGTTCGCCAAAATCGATTGGAGGGGATTGGGAGGTGCAGCCTTTTTGGCGGTTTCTCCCATTTCGATCCGTTTTGCAGGATTGGTGATGAGTCTTTCCACCTCTTGAATCAACGATCCGGCAGAGAGGGCTGTCTCAAGAAGTAGAATGGAGCCCCCCCTTTCTTCTAACCAACGTGCGTTCATCTCCTGATGGTTATCCGCCGCATGCGGATAAGGAATCAAAATGGAAGGTTTTCCCGCCAACATGATTTCAGCCATGCTCGTTGCCCCTGCTCGTGCGACGATCAAATCCGAAGCAGCATAGAAGAAAGCCATTTCCTCCAAAAATGGAAGTGGCAGGTAACGAAGTATTGCACCGGACAACGATTTTTTACTTTCCTCTAAGACCATTGCATAATGAGTTTGGCCTGTTAAATGCACAATTTGCCATGCTTTATCTCGCATTCGGGGAAGTGCTTGCAAGAGGGCTTGATTGATGGCGCGAGCTCCTTGACTTGCCCCCATCACCCCGATCACCGGAATCTCCGAAGAAAGGCCTAGTTTTTTGCACCCCTCTTCCTTGCTCATCCCGCCGATTTCTTGACGAACTGGATTCCCAGTCACTCGAATCTCTGCCCGAGGAAGAAAGCGCTTTGATTCTCCAAAACTAACAAGCACTCGAGAAACAAAGCGGGAAAGCAATCGGGTTGTTCTTCCTGGCAGCACATTTTGTTCAAGCAGTAACGAAGGAATTCGCAGGGCAACCGCGGCTAGAAGAACCGGTGAAGAAACGTATCCCCCTGTTCCGAGAACCACCCGTGGCCTAAACCACAAGAAGAACCAGAACGATTGCAAGAAGCCAATCCCCATAAAAAGTAAGCCAATCACTTTTTTCAAGATTCCTTGGCCAACCAAAGGACGAGAAATGATGGCTCGAAATGGAATGTTGTAAGTTTCCGTCACTTTTTTTTCAAGCCCCCGCTTGGATCCCACATACACCACTCGGTGAAGTTTTAATGCTTGGGCAACCACCAATCCAGGATAAACATGACCACCCGTTCCTCCCCCAGTGACAACGATATTCAAGCTTTTCAATTAATTTTCAAGTTCTTTCAAGGAAAAGCTTCTCCTGCATTCCTTCATGCGGCTTTGATGCCGAAGCCATGCGAGAAAGATTGAGGAGCAGTCCCACCGAAATCATGGCCGACAAGAGGCTTGATCCCCCGTAGCTAATAAAAGGAAGGGCCACGCCAGCTGGCGGAATCAAGCTCATCACCATGGCCATGTTCAGCACCGCTTGTCCTACAATGGCAGCTGTTAACCCGCCACCGAGCATCTTTGCATAAGGATCCTTTTGCTTGAGCGCGATGTTCATTCCTCGGGCAGCAATGAAAACAAACAAGAGCAGAACAAGAAAAGTGGCCACAAAACCCCCTTCTTCACCCAGAACGGCAAAAATATAATCGGTGTGCTGTTCTGGAAGATAAAAATATTTTTGCCTTCCCGCGCCAAGCCCCAACCCAAACAAGCCACCCGATCCAAGAGCGATGAGGCCTTGAATAATATGATAACCTCCACCCAACGGATCCTTCCAAGGATGGAAAAAGGAAGTCCAACGTGTTAACCGATAACGAGCGGTTAGCATGAAGAAAAAACCGACAGGAATCGAAGCGCTTGCCAGAATAGCAAGCTGGCCCGTTCGAAGTCCACTGATACACAACATGGTTCCAAAAATCAACAACAAGAGGAACGAAGTCCCAAAATCAGGTTCTTTGAAAACCAAAGCGATCACCGGCATCACCAGAAAAAGAAGGGGGAGAATGATCTTGGTGAAGGAAGTCGAGATCCGTTCATGTCGTGTCAGAAACCAAGCCACAAAAAGAACGAGAATGACTTTCGAAATTTCCGAGGGTTGAAAACTAAGAGGGCCAAAGGCAAGCCATCTCCGAGCCCCGCCCGCGGAAATCCCAATCCGCGGAACCAAGACGATCGCCAGTGACATCACCGTGATCAAGTAAAGCCAAGGGGTGGCTTTCCTCACTTTTTCTAAATCCATCCGATAAGCAAAAATCATGCCGACCAGACCCACCACGAGCCAAAGCAATTGTCGCTTCAAGAAGTAATACGGATCGGGATTTGACTTCGTCATGGCCAGCGCTGTGGAAGTGCTGGCACTAAAAACCATGACGATTCCGATCGCCAACAAAATGAAGACAATGAAGAGCAACACCAGATCGGGAAGTCGATTTTTCATGCCGTCCCTTTGGATGAAAATTCGCGAACCGCTAACTGATAAAGATCCCCACGTTCTTCCGCCGAATGGAATAAATCGAAGCTGGCACACCCTGGGCTTAAGAGAACAAGGTCTCCGGATCTCGCTTGTTTGCGGGCTTCCCGAACCGCGCTCTTCACATCAGATACCCCCGTTCGACAAGAAGGTGGGAGAAATGAAAAAACGTCTAAAATTTTGGTGTTGTCTTTCCCCAAAGCAATCAAAGCCTTTACTCTCCCCTGCGCCGCATCCACCATCGGTTTAAAATTAAGATTTTTGTCATAGCCTCCTGCAATAAGAACGATCGGTTTCTCGAAAGTTCGCAGCGCACTAGCGACCGCGTCAGGATTTGTCCCTTTGGAATCATCGACAAAGTCTATCCCATCGACCGTGGCCACAAATTCAAGGCGATGAGGCAATCCTTTAAAATTCTCAATTCCTCTTTTGATCTGTGGTAATCCACATGCCACACAAATCGCTGCTGCAGAGGCGAGATTTCGACGGTTGTGTTCTCCCGGCAATGGGAAGTCGGCAAAAGTGGCCACCGTCTTTTCGCCATCTTTCTGTGACCACACAATCGAATTTCCTCGGATGAATACCCCTTCTCCCTTTGGTTTTTTCCCAAACCATAAAATTTTTCCCTTGGCTTTCGCTGCTAAGTTTTGGATGATCGGATCATCTTGATTGAGCACAGCCCAGTCGTCTTTTTTTTGATTTTCGAAAATGCGTGCCTTGGCTGCAACATACGTGCTGAAATCAGGGTGACGATTCAAATGATCTTCCGTGATGGTTAGGATCGAAGCAATGCGAGGACGAAAATCAACGATCGTTTCAAGCTGAAACGAGCTCACCTCCATCACAGCCCAGGTATGGTCGGACATGTTTTCGATCTCGTCTAATAACGGAATCCCAATGTTTCCGACCACGCAAGCATCCAACCCATTTTCCTTAAGCAAGTGTCCGACCAAAGCCACCACCGTCGATTTCCCATTGGTTCCAGTCACAGCGATGATAGGGCCTGGACAGAATCGATACGCGGCTTCAATTTCAGGCCATATCGGAATTTTTCTTTGTCGGGCTTTTTCTAAAATGGGAAGTGCTGGATTGACACCAGGGCTCAGGAGGATGCAATCAGAATTCAAAATTTTCTCCGTGTGCCCCCCCCACTCTCCACTGACGCCAAGCTTTTTTAGTTCTTCCACGGTGGAATCGTTTGAGTCAAACCGCTTGGTGTCACTCGTAAAAATCTCGTATCCTCTTTTGCGGAAAAAACGAACGGCAGCCATCCCACTTTTTCCAAGGCCTAGCACGGCCATTTTCTTGCTAATAGCCATGAACGGCCCCCACAATCGAAACCCACACCAAAAACAAAGAAACAATCCAAAATCGGAGAGTGACTTGACTTTCTGGAACACCCGAAAGCTCAAAATGATGGTGAAGCGGAGACATTTTGAAAAGTCGTTTGCCCCCTGTGGCTCTGAAATAAACCACTTGCAGAATCACCGAAAGCGCCTCTGCCACCAAGACTCCTCCCGCAATCGGAAGCCAATAAACAAGCCGTGATTGAAAAGCCAACGCACAGAGAGCGCCACCAAGGGCTAAAGAGCCAGAGTCTCCCATGAAGACTTTGGCTGGATAACCATTAAACCACAAGAAGGCCATGAGGGCACCGAGGAGCGCTGCGCTAAAGTAGCTCCCGACCGGATTCGGATTTTGGATGACTGAGACGATGAAAAAAAAGGAGATGATGATCCCTGAAGTGCCTGCGGCCAATCCATCCAACCCATCGGTTAAATTCACGGCATTCGTTGTGGCGGTCAAAACAAGAACTACAAAGGGAACAAAAAGCCATCCCAAATCCCATGAGCCAACCCAGGGAATCTCCACTTGATGAATCCCCATCGTTTTTTGGAGCACAAAACCAAGGCCCAAACCAATAATCAGTTGCCCAAGAAGTTTGTGTCTCGCTTTCAAACCCAAATTTCTCCCATGAAGAATCTTCGGCAGGTCATCGAATAGTCCAAGAAGTCCGCTGGCCACAAAAGTTCCAAGCAGAACCCACATTTCTTGGTTCCACACGGGTGAAGTGGCTAGGACAACGCTCAGAATAATGGCAATCCCCCCCATTGTGGGAACGTCACGCTTTTTGGCGAGGTGTTCTTTAGGCCCCTCTTCGCGAATGGTTTGATACCAAGACAGTTTTCTTGAAATGGCGAGCCAAGCTTTGGTGAACAAAAAGCAAAGCCAATAGCTCAAAATTGCACACAAGAAGAAATTCACGTTTTGAGAAGTCCTTTGGAGATTCGCTCCATCCCCATCTTCCGCGAGCCTTTCACCAAAACGACATCATGTGGTTTTACAAAATGATTAAGCTCACCCAAGAGTTCTTGATGCGTATCAAAATGTTTGGCCACGCGAAGTTTGGCTTTTTGGGCTTCATCCACGGTTTGCCTCGCGAGCTCACCCATCGCAAAAAGGGCATCAAAGCGCTGATCGAGCATTTGCTGCACAACGTCTTCGTGGGCTTTTCGCCCGGCGTCCCCTAATTCCAACATGTCTCCCAACACCAAAATTCTTCGACCTTCCGTTGGCAAAACAGCCACTGTTCTCATCGCCGCTAAGAGTGAGGCGGGATTGGCGTTATAAGAGTCATCCAACACGCGCACCCCATCGTCTCGCTTTCGTTGTTCAAGCCTTCCATGAGGTGCATGGCACGAAAGAGCCCCTTGCGCAATTTCTTCGAGGCTCACTTGAAAGCTCAAGGCAATGGCGGTGGCTCCAAGGAAATTAAGGAGATTGTGTCTCCCGAGAAGTGGGACAAAAATTTCTTGATTTCCAAATGGGGTAACCAGCAACCCATGCGTTCCCTCCCAGGTTTCTCGAATATTCTCGGCATGGATCCACTGGCTCGAATCAAATCCGTAAGTTCGAACCGGACACGAAGCCTTTTTTCTTAGATAATCTGTCCAAGAATCTTCTCCATTCAAGAAAGCCAACCCATCCAAGGGGAGTGATTCGAGCAATTCCCCTTTGGCGTCTGCGATGTCTTTGATGGAACCGAGCAAACCAATGTGTGCTTCCCCAATCGAGGTGATCATCCCCACGGTGGGTGACGCAATGTCACAAAGCACCTTGATTTGTCCTTTCCCCCGCATGGCCATTTCAAGAACAACGGCTTGCTGTGAAGGCTCCCACGCCAACACGGTAAGGGGAACACCAATCTCATTGTTATAACTCTCAGGCGCTTTCAGGACCGGATGATGGAGGGAAAGAAGATGGGCGGTCATTTCTTTAGCGGTCGTTTTTCCACTGGAACCAGTAATAGCGATCACAGGGGCAGTAATGCTTAAGCGATACCAGGAAGCCAACCGCATGAGGGCCCGTTCCGCATTTTCAACCAGAATCAGCGGGCCTCCCTTCGTTTCGGTCACCGGGCGAGTGATCAGGCAAGCGACAGCTCCACGCTTGAATGCATCTTCAATGTGAAGATGCCCATCGGTTTTTTCCCCCGAGAACGCAATAAAAAGATCCCCTTGGCTTACCACTCGGCTATCGATGACCACACGACGAATGAGAAGATGGCTTGCCCCCTCCTCTCCGTGAGGTGGAGTGGAGAAAAATTTCCCCTTGACCGCTTTCGCGATTTCAAGAAGGTTGAGGGGCTCCATGCTGTTCAAGAAACGCTTCCACAATCTCCCGATCATCAAAATGAATCGTTTGATTCTTGAAGATTTGGTAGGTTTCATGTCCCTTTCCTGCGATAACCACA
>Ga0207095_10078_pt1 | contig 26637 bp, 22 predicted proteins | sample Alteio_BWMinHeat_88_FD_153529 | JGI IMG/M metagenome (GOLD analysis project Ga0207095, IMG submission 153529) | Enriched cells from forest soil in Barre Woods Harvard Forest LTER site, Petersham, Massachusetts, United States -... | ecosystem: Environmental > Terrestrial > Soil > Temperate forest >... | reverse complement strand
GAGCACTCGAAAATCAACTAGGGCCCGCGGGGCGTCCGCGGCCATTTGTCTCTGCGCCTGGATGAGTTGCCATCGGATCTGTCATTCGATGGGGTTTTCTCTAATTTCTCGGGTCTTAATTGCATTCCGGACCTCTCGAAAATATGGCGGCTTCTTGCTCAACGGCTTCACCCGGGCGCGCAGATCCTGCTTTGCCTTTCGACTCGTTTTTGTGTGTGGGAAATCTTGCACTATCTCGGCAAGCGCCAGTTTCACAAAGCCTGGCGGCGTTGGCGCGGTTCCGCCAAGGCCACAATAGGGCGAAATTCTTTTCCCGTCTACTATCCAACCCTGCGTTCTCTGCGTCAGTCGCTTCGCCCCATTTTTCGTCTGCGTTCTATCACTGGGATTGGTATCACGGTTCCTCCTTCCTATCTGGAATCGTGGGCGCACAGGTGCCCGTCGGTCTTGCGCTTTTGCGATGCCGTCGATCGGTTGATCTGCGAGTGGCCTGGCTTCAGAGTGCTTGGTGATCACATGCTGCTGCGTCTGGAGAGGGTAGAGCAATGGGGACACTAACAAATGGTGTTTTGGTTGATCCCTTGCTTCAATTTGGCGTTCTTCTGCAGTGCCCGCGCTGCGCGTCCAGACTGAGCGGCATGGAATGTTCTGTCTGTGCCTTCGAAATCCATATCAACGACGGCATTCTGCATGCACTGCCGGAGGAGAGATCTCAGCATTTCGCCCGCTTCGCGCAAGATTACCAGTTCATTCGGGCGGCGGAGGGCCGCTCCAGCAACAGCGACAATTTCTATTTGGATCTGCCCTATCATGACATTACCGGAAGGAACAGTAATCAGTGGCAGATCAGGGCCCGCAGCTACGACCATCTGATTGACCATGTGCTGTATCGAAGCGTCGCGAGGGGCGGATTAATCCTGGATGTTGGTGCCGGCAATTGTTGGATGAGCTATCGGTTGGCTCTGACAGGATACCGGCCGGTAGCAGTGGACTTAGTCACCAACGGGTTCGACGGTCTTGGAGCTGCGAAACATTATCAAGTGCGGCTGCCGAGTCTTTTCCCACGATTTCGGGCTGACATGGAGCACCTTCCATTCCAGGACGCGCAGTTCGATTGCGCTATCTTCAACGCATCGTTTCATTACTCCGAAGACTACGCAACGACCCTGCGCAGCGTTCTGCGATGCGTTCGAATTGGCGGGCTGGTAACCATCTCCGACACGCCCTGGTACTCTCGCGAAGAAAGGGGAAAGCAGATGTTGCGAGAGCGTCGCGCCGCGTTTCTCAAGACCTACGGGACTTCGTCCGACGCCCTGGAGAGCCAGGAGTTTCTTACCGACGAGCGGCTGCGCGATCTGGAGGAAAAACTCTCCATTCGCTGGAAGGTCCACACCCCACACTATGGTTTTAAGTGGGCAATGCGTCCGCTGAAGGCGAAGCTGCTTCGCCGGCGTGAGCCCTCCCGTTTCCGTATTTATGTGGCTCGGAAGAACGCATGATTATTCTCTTTCATCCTCGGGCAACCAGGCCGCAGAACTGCCGTCTGCCGCTTGCCGTGCTCGCGTTGGCCGCGGTTCTGGAAGGACGCGAACAATACGAGATTGTCGATGGAAACATTGAGGACAAGCCCGTCGAGAAAATGTTGAAGTTGATCGACACATACAAGGTCGAGTTGCTTGGAGTGTCTGCCATGCCGGGTCCACAAATGGCCGCCGCCATGGAGGCTTCGCGCAGGATACGCGAGCAACGGCCACAAGTAAAGATCGTCTGGGGCGGCTACTTTCCGTCCATTTATCCAGATGCGGCGCTTAACGCAAAGTATGTCGACTTCGTAATAAGAGGCCAGGGCGAAGATACCCTGCTTGAATTGATTGACTCACTGCGGGGAGCGAGATCGCTCGATTCCATCCTTGGCCTTTCATACAAGGATCAGTTCGGCCTGCACCGCAGCAATGGCGAGCGGCCGATGAAGGGGCCGGACAACTTCCCCTGGTCTCCTTTTCATCGTTTGCCCGTGAAGAAATACCTCCGGCCATCCTTCTTTGGAAAGCGGACGGCGGTTCACCATGCCAGCATCGGCTGCCCTTTCAATTGCAGCTTCTGCGGAGTTCATGCGGCTTATGGACGTGATGAAAAGATGGAGTCGCCGCAGCGTACCGTCGCCATCCTAAGGCATCTTGTCGAAGAATTCGGCGCCGACTCGGTGCAGTTCTACGACATGAACTTCTTCTTGCGCGAAGACCACGCCCTCGAACTGCTTGGGTTACTTGCACCGTTAAACCTCCGATGGTGGTGCGAGGCACGCGTCGATATCATGTCGCGTTACTCCGACGCCACGATGGCCGCGATCAAGCGGGCGGGCTGCGCCATGATCTTCTTCGGCGCCGAATCGGGCTCGGACTGGGCACTCAAGGAAATGCAGAAAGGAATCACAACCGACCAGACTCTCACCATGGCGCGCCGAACCCGGCAGTTCGGCATAATCCCGGAATTTTCTTTCGTCGTGGGCAACCCCAAAGACCCGGAACGGGATACGCGTGAAACGCTGGCATTTATTCGGAAAATCAAGCGCATCAATCCGGATTCTGAGATCATCGTCCAGCACTACACGCCGACGCCTCAGCCGGGAGCGATGTATGGTGAGGTTGAAGGAAAGATCAGCTTTCCCGATTCGCCCTCCGAGTGGGCGACCAAAAAGTGGATGGACTTCACGCTTCGCATCGACACCAGCGCGCCATGGCTCAAGACAAAGACGAAAAAGCTGATCGACAATTTCGAGCTTGTTGTCGCCTCAAGGTGGCCGACGGTGCAGGATATCCGCGCCCCTCGTTGGAGCAGGATGCTCTTGCGAACGCTCAGCGCATGGCGTTATGCCATGCGGTTCTATAGCTGGCCCGTCGAGTTGGAGCTAGCCAACAGGTTCATCCAGTTACGAAAGCCGAAGCGGGAGAGCCTTTGAGTCGCCCGATTGAAGCCTCGCGGGATGAATCGGCAAGGAAGCTGCGCAATGACCGCGCGTTCGACCGGCTGTCGTCATCTTATGACACGCAAGAAAACCCTCTCCTATTGCTGGAGCAGCGCTACCTCGAGTTGATGATTCCCGACATATCCGGCCTTGATGTATGCGACGCCGGATGTGGATCGGGCCGGTGGCTGAGTTATCTCGCCGATAAGAAGCCGCGCAGTCTGACTGGAATCGATACTTCGGCGGCAATGATTCGGGTTGCACGTCAGAAGATAATTCCGGGCGTTGAGCTTCTCCGATGCCGCTGCCAAGAAACTCCGTTTCCCGAACAAAATTTCGACCTGATTTTGTCGTCATTTGTTCTGAGTTATATCGATGACATCGAACGCATGGCAGCAGAGGTAGACAGGATCGCCCGGGATGGATGCCATCTGTTCCTGTCGGACATGCATCCCGAAACCCAGGATCAGCTCGGCTGGAAGCGCGCTTTTACGGGTCGCGAAGGTCAGATCTGTTTCGAAACCGTTCGGCACAGCGTGCACCAAATCCTGGCCATATTCACCAGTCTCGGATGGGAAACCTGTGCTGCCATCGAGGCCGACTTTGGCGCTCCAGAACGCGGAGCGTTTGAAGCTGCCGGCCGCCTGGATCGGTTGCTGGAAGCCGATGGTTTCCCCGCAATCTATGTCTTGCATCTGCGCAAGTGCACCGCCCAGGTTCGTGAAGCCGCGGCCCGCGACGCGGAACAGGAATGCAGGGCGACCCTTAACGGCGGACGATCTTCTCTCGGGCCCAGCGAAGCTGTTCGTGCCTCGCTGCGAATCGGTCGAACCAACGTGACCATGATCCTGAGTGACCGGCTCTCGTCTTTCACTTCCGCTGCCCTGGGCCTTGAGGTCGACCTCGGCGGTTACCTTGTGCTCCCCGGATTCGTCAATGCACATGACCATTTGGAGTTCGCTCTCTTCCCGCGCATGGGAAATCCTCCTTACTCAAACGCCTCCGCATGGGCCCGGGATATTCAGCACACCTGCGCGGACGTCATTGCAAAACATCGGTCGGTGCCTAGGAACGTGCGTTTATGGTGGGGTGGAATCCGGAACTTGCTGTGCGGAGTGACAACAGTTTGCCACCACAATGCACCCGAGCCCGAGCTGTACCGAGATGACTTCCCCGTGAGAGTCGCGCAAGGCTGCGGGTGGGGACATTCCCTGGCATTCGGTGGTGATCTCCGAGCAGCGCGATTAGCTACGCCCGAGGCGCGCGCGTTTATTGTGCATGCATGTGAAGGAATCGATCGAGAAGCACACGAAGAGCTCTGGGAACTCGACCGCCTCAATGTACTGGATGAAGACGCTGTCATTGTGCATGGTCTCGCCATCGACGATGAAGGCGCCGCGCTCCTGCGGCAGCGGGGAACATCACTCGTGGTCTGCCCGTCCTCGAATCAGTTTTTGTTTGGCTCTCTCCCTGACATGCAGCGGTTTGCGAATATCGGCCATTTGGCTTTGGGAAGCGACTCTCCGCTGACGGCAGATGGTGATTTCCTCGACGAAGTCCGATTCGCGATGCGTTGTTGTGGCATCTCATCGCGGCGGGCCTACCGAATGGCGACCCAGGAGCCCGCGACGATTCTCCGGCTGCGTCAGGGAGAGGGTTCGATCCGAGTCGGTGGGCGGGCGGATTTGATTGCCATTCGCGATACCGGGTGCGACGGACCCGAAAGACTTCACCTTCTCTCCGCCGCGGATGTGGAGCTCGTGATGATCGGTGGACGTGTCCAGCTTGCATCCGAAGCCATTTTGACACGCCTGCCCCCAGCACTTCGTCGAGGTCTGGAACCTCTCTGGTTCGACGGCGGAGTTCGATGGTTGCGCGCCCCTATCAAGAATATGTTAACGAGAGCCGAGGAAGTATTGGGCGTCGGCGCCTTGCGGCTTGGCGGCAAGCCGATTCGCTTGCCATCACTCACGGAGGCTGGCCATGCCTGCTGACATCTCTATCGCCGGCTCTCCTACGGCTGTCGATAAAGAAAGCAATGGAGCGCGCGAAGGTAAACTTACCAGTCTTCCCATCCTCCTGTTAAACGTCCACGAACATTGCAACTGCCGCTGCGTAATGTGCGATATCTGGCAACGCAAAGATGGCCGAGAACTCGATCTGGAGGACTTTGCGCGTCATCGTGAGTCACTTTTGCAGCTTGGCGTGCGCAACGTTGTACTTACTGGCGGTGAGCCGCTGTTGCACCGAAATTTCGAAGTGCTTTGTGACTTTCTTAAGGAGTGCAATATAGTCGTCACGTTGCTTACCACTGGATTATTGATTTCGAAACACGCCGCTGCCATCGCCAGGGGCGTGGACGAAATTATAGTTTCGCTCGATGGACCGGAAGACGTGCACGACCAGGTGCGGCGAGTGAAGGGAGCTTATCGACTCATCGGCGATGGCGTCCGCGCAGTTAAGCAAATAGGCACCGGACTGCCCGTTCATGGGCGATGCACGGTGCAAAAGGCCAACCACCGGTTGCTGCGGAAGACGGTGGCCGCGGCCCAGGCGCTATCGTTGGATTCGATTTCGTTCCTTGCCGCCGATGCGGCCTCGCAGGCCTTCAATAGGGAGCTTGTGTGGCCTGGCCAACGACAAAGCCAGATCATGCTCACCCACCAGGAAGTCGAAGCGCTCGAGGAAGAGACTGCCGCACTGGTTCGAGAGTACGCCCTCGAAATCCGTACCCGCTATGTCCGCGAATCCGAGGCCAAGCTCAAACGCATTACGCGCCGCTTCAGGGAACACCTTGGGGAGCTATCACCGATTGCCCCCTTGTGCAACGCGCCTTGGGTATCGGCCGTTCTGGAGGTCGATGGCAGCGTCCGCCCCTGCTTCTTTCACAAGAAGATAGGAGATGTGGGGGGGGAAACGTTAGAGCAAGTGGTGAACGGTCAGGAGGCACGAAATTTTCGTACTTCATTGAAGGTGAGTGAAAACGCCATCTGCCAGCGATGTGTCTGCTCGCTGAACTATGAACGTACACCGGAGCCCGGCCCGCAACCGCGAGCGCAGAGGACCTAGGCCGACTGGACCGAACACCGGCCTTGTGAGGACACAGTCGAAGTGATCGCCCCGGAGAACCGATTCCTCAAGACCGTTCTGCAATTTGTTGTCCGCCCTGTTCCGGCTTCGATCCTTACTGCACTGTTCAACTTTCTGACTTGCTACTTTCGCTCCTTTGTTTCCGTCAAGGTTCCGGTTGTCCGATGGGGAGATCAGGTTGGGTTCTTCAATGACGGAAGCAGAATGGTACTTGGGCAGCTGCCTTACCGCGACTACTTCAAGATCGTTCCACCCGGAACCGATCTGACCTACGCATTGCTGATCGACATTTTCGGTGTCCGGATGTGGGTTCCGAACCTGTTGATGGTATCTTTGGCGGCCCTGACCGCACTCCTCATGACCCTGATTACATCTCGTCTTATGCGTGGAGCGATCATCGCATTACCCGGCCTGCTGCTGGCGAGTTTCATTCTGGTGGCTTCAACTGATGCGACCCATCACTGGTTCAGCACGATTGCGATCCTTGCTGCTCTCCTCGTCATGATGGAAGGAATTACCTTTCCGCGCATTGCCGCCGCAGGAGCATTGTGCGGCGTCGCTGCATGTTATACGCAATCCAAGGGAGCGATGGCGGTCGCCGCATTTGTTGTCTACCTGGCTGTATATGCCAAGAGGCACGACGAGACACCGTCCCACGACAGATGGCGGAAGAGCCTGCTTCTATGCGGAGTCGCGGCAGGAGTGTTCGCGGCAGTGAATCTATATTTCATTCAGGCTGCGGGATTAAGAATGTGGTTGTACTGCCTGATCGTGTATCCGCTCCGGTACTATCCTTCACCAACGATCAACAATTGGCGAGTGGTGATCGACGGCTTTCCATCCCATGCTGGCCTCCTCACGTGGGCGGTCTTTGCCTTTGTCTACGCCACTGTTCCGTTGGTCTACATCGTGTTCTTCTCTCGGAAACTATGGACGAAGGAGGAAGGGGAGCCCTGGGACCGACTTCAGCTCGTGGCTATGACTGGAGTGGCGATGTTTCTTACGGTTGCCTCTGCTCCTTCATTAAAGAGACTGGCCACAGTGAGCCCACCGGCCATGATTCTGCTTAGTTGGCTGCTGAATCGGTCGGGTAAGGCGGTGGCCGGTTTGAGGATCCTGCTCGCGACCACAGCCATCAGCCTTGCCATCGCAGTACCCGTCCATCTTCAGACGCGATCGCCCTACTACTTGAATCTCCCGGCAGGCAGAGCCGCCCTTGTCGATCCCTCTCTCTACGTGGAATATCTGTGGTTGCTTGAGAACACTCATCCCGGTGAGTACTTTTTTGGGCTGCCACCTTTTTACTCTGCATTTCATATGCTGAACCCCGCCCCCGTAGTGGATTTCCATGCTTCGGATTACACTCGCCCTTGGCAGGTCGCCGCCCTGATCGAAGCACTCCAGAGTCATCAGGTCTCAATGCTCGTGTTGAGGCGGACTCGTGACTTCTTGTGGGCCACAGGCTCGCCGTCGGACCATCTGCAACCTCTTCGAATTTATGTGAGCCAAAACTACCGGCTCACAAAGACCTTTCCGACTGGAGATGAAGTATGGCTGAGAATTAGAATGCCTGACAGCCACGGACTCAATGCACTGCCGATCGAACCAACTTCGCATTAGTTCTCATTTTCGTTCAGGCGTGCGCGATACAACGCAGGCAGTCCAAACGCACGCTGGCAATCGCTCGCGAAGAGAAGAGCTTTCGAGTCCAACTCCCAGGCCGGTGCGGAACTATTGCAATTGCCTCCCGTCAGACGTCTCTCGCGGCCAGTGGAGAGATCGCGGAGCCATATGTGCATAGGTCCATCCTGGGCCGATTCAAATGCCATCCATTTTCCGTTCGGCGAGACCGCGGTTGCAGCCCTATCCGCGTTAAACGCCATTGCTATTGAGACGGATCTTCGCGTGGACGGATCAAACTCCATCATCGCCGAATTGCGATTGGCCACCAGTTCGAAGTCTACGGATGCTCCATCGGGCGCGAGGCGCGGCTGAACAGCCTGTCCCTCGAATGCGAGCTCTTCACTTCGACCGTCATGCAGCCATCGGAGAACATACCGGTCCCGTCCCATCGACTGGTAAAAAAGTCCGGCTCGCGACACCACAGGGTACGAAGAGAAGAGCGCCCCACTTTGTACGGCAACTCGCTCAAAACGTTGTCCGGGCTCGTTTTCGTAGCTCACCATGCGCTGTTTCGCATTGAGAGCCGAAATCAAAGCCACCACCGACACCGCGGCAACAGCCCATCTCCGCGACATTCCGCGCCAGCATGGCCAACCGGCCATAATGAACAAAGAAAACAGGAGCCATACCTTGGGGAACAGCCAGGCAGGCCCCAATGGCATTGTCAACAGCATGTACGAAGCGACCAGGAAGACATTGCGCACCGGCGCAGACTCTTCCAGCAGCAAGACCAGCGGCAGAAGAAGAAGAATGTAAGTATAAGACGATGTGCTGGTCGAAAGGAGAAGCACTGCGATGACAAACCAGGCAAAATCATGCCGGTCAGTGGTTCGCTTCCTGACCACGCCGAGAAACAGGAAAGCAACGATCGCATGGGAAATGAAACTCCGCAGGAAAAACAACAGCCACGGGGCTTGCCAATAGGGATGAGGATTCAGTTCTGGTTCCATGACGAAGGAGCGCATCAGAATGGTTGCAAACGTCGCATCGCCGGGATTGTACGGATCAACCTGACCCATTTCCAGGGAGCGGGGTAGAATCTGCGTCGCGTAATACAAAACGTCGGCCGGCCCAAACAACAGCGTCGCAATGCCCGCGAGAAGCAGAATTGTGGCCGTCATGCCTAGCAAAGCCTTCCACTGTCGCTTGAAAGCGAAGAGAAGCAGGAATGGGCCGCCATATAGCTTCAGCCCAAATGCAATTCCAGCTGTGATCCCACCCATCCAATCGCGTTTCCGGTCCAGGAAATAGAACGCCACCGTCAGCAGAAAGAGCAGGAAAACGTAATATTGTCCAAAGTGAAAGTTGGTACGGAGCGAGAAATAGCCGCAGAATGCGAGAAGCCAGATCGTTTCAAAGCGAAACCCCGTGATTCGAGACAGCAACCAAACCGTCGCTCCCAGAAACAGCAGGTTGCATACCAGCCAGATTCGCTTCGCCGATTGGGGTGGAAATCCGGCGAGTCCAACCATGGGAAGCATCGTCAAGGGAGTCTGGGGTGTGTAGGCACCGACCTGAGTCCCGTTGCCCGCACGGTTCATCTGCCGTGCGAACCATGTCCAATCGTAGTATTTGTGTAACGGCTGATGCTCGCGGACCAGGACGGCAGCCGTATAGTAATTGGGAAAATCCGTCTCCGCCTTCATCCAGCCTCCCCGAAACGGTCCAACCAGAAGAAGAAAGAATGTTCCCAGAGCTGCCAGGCGCATGATCCGCTTAACAATCGCACCGTTCGACGACGGCCGACCGACGGCCCCAATTTTCAATTTCATCGATCCTCCGTCTTTGAGTCGAAGGCCATTAACGATTCTTTCAGATTCGCCTGGCAGCGGACACCCTTGCTGATCGGCTGGCAGTTTCGACCGTCAGTGCTTGCGAGGGGCTTTCACCCTCAAGCCTACGAAGACGACATTCTCGCTTCCACTCACTCGCTACGCGCCCTGCCTGGCGCTCCAATACAGAGGCCGAGTTGAGCGCCTCGGCCTCTGTGTTTTGCGCCTCGGATTTTGCAGTGGATGAGTTATGCAGCCGTCTGACGGGACGCTTCCTGCATGGGAAGTGGTGCGGTTGAGGTTGCCGAGGTGGCTGCCTTCTTGCGGCCGACCGCGATCATCGTGATGAGAGATGCGTAGATCAGTACATCCGCCATAACTGCGGGTGCGAGTGAGTTGCCGATCCCTGAGAAAAGCACTCCGAGGGTGACGCCGATGGCCAGTGGAAGCAGAGCGATTGGGCCCCAGCCCTTGCGCCACGCGAAGATTGTCAGAACCAATTCGATGAGCATTGTCGATCTCCTTGAAGAATTTGTTTGCCGCTGGGCGGCTACGTTGAGGAAAGACGGTGAGCGCGTCGCGATGTACCCGTGCGCTCGAAAAATGTTGAAGTGTTTGTTGCGACACGGCGGACAAGGGAGATGCATCCGTATCCATCCCGGCCGTAAGAATCGAGATGCGGCGAGGGTGGGGTGCTCCAAGCTGAGTTAGTGGTTTCCTACCCTGCTCGCAAAGAGTGTGAAATGTATGCGGCACGGAGGCATTGGCGCCTGTTCGTGACAAATCCCAACGACGAAAATGTCCACCTGCCCTGGAACAAGGAAGCGCCGTTTCATTGCGTGGCGTTTCTTTGATCGAAGGCAGGTGGATCGGTGGAGGGGCGAATTGCTCGTTGTTACTCGCGGTCGAGAGCGAAACCGTAGTCGGTCCCGTAGGGGCTGAGGTTTTCGACCGTGACGTAAAAGTGGGCATTCCAGTTGGCGACCCAGCTAACAACGCAGGTATCGACGCGGCAGGTGGTTTGGGCAATGAGGTTGTCGTTGTAGTCGTACACCCTCAGGCGGATGGTCGAGTTGCCCACTCCATCGACGGCGGCGGCCGCCTTTTCGCCGCCCGACATGTAGATGTTGCGGTAGGTCATGGTGCTGTAGGCGTTGAGGTGGTCACGGTCGGTGGTCATGTGTTCGGCGTGCACAGCGGCGGTTCCCATCAGTGACGCGAACACGGTGGCGATGGCGAGTGTGCGGAATTTCATGGTGCTCTCCTTGGGGTTGAATTTTTGGATTTCGAGGCGTTGGCCGCTTGACCACCGCTGCTCTCGACACCGTGGAATGACGCACAGTTCGGCCGCATATTCCCAACCGTCAAGAAATGATTTTGAGCGATGCGGGAATGCAGGTGAGGCCGCGACCCGGACTTGGGGGACACATCTCGGACAGCCGTTTGCCGTTTGCTTAAACCCGTCGACAGCGGAAAAACTCGATGGTATAGTGCTCTCACTTCGTGGTCCTGAGACTTGGCGGAAGTCTTATAACTTCGCTTTCCGCGGGTACGCCCCGAACTGGTGATCAATGCAGACGGCTGTCGACGATCTGCTGAATAGCGTGGATTCTGTCCTCAGAAACGTTGTTCGGCAAAAACTGCGCGTGACTCTCCGGATGAATGATTTCCGGGAGCAGAATCTCGATGGGCTGGATGTGCTCCAGGACATACGGCTGAAGGTCATCCGCAAGCTATCAGGAGAGCAGAAGCAAGGCGAAGGTTCTTCGATCCAGGAATTCACGGCATACGCGGCTACGGTGGCCTACCGCACCTGTTCGGACTATCTTCGGGCCAAATACCCGATTCGAACCAGCCTCAAGAACAGCCTGCGCCGCATCCTCGACAAGGCCGACGAGTTTGCCTGCTGGGAGGGCGCGTCGGGCGAACTGGTCTGCGGCTACCCTGGCTGGAGAAGCCCTTCATTCACAACCGATGCCGCGCGGGTGATGGAACTGAGGAACGATCCATACCAACTCTCCGTCAAGGCCCTACCCCATGGTTCGGCTGAATCTATGAACTGGACGGCATGGAAGGCGCTGCTTGAGGGTGTATTCCAATACGTTGGCGGGCCGTTGCCGCTGGACGACCTGATCGCCATTGTGGCCCCCGTAGTGGGAATGGAAGATGTTGCTGACCTGGATGATTCGGACGATTCCGAGGAGGAAGGAAACAACCTGAGCCACCTGAGTTCCCGCGACCCCAGTCCTTATTCCAATTGGCTCACCGCCGAGCGCCTGAAGCTGTTCTGGGCCGCGGTGCTTCGGCTGCTGGTCTGGCATCGCTGCGCGTACTTGTTGAATGTTCGCGATGGTGATCTCGAGGCCCTTCCTTTATATGGAGTGGCCTCGCTGGAGCAAATCGGCGAAGCTCTCGAGTTCAAGGACTCGCATTTCGTTCGGTTGAGGCGGGAGTTGGCGGTGGTGGAGGCCCCGCCGGCAAAGTCGGGTAGCGGATGCAGTTTCATCTTCTTCTGGAAGTATTTGCCCCTCGAGGACAACGTGATTGCGGTGGTGTTGGAGGTCACGCGCGCGCAGGTCATCGGTTACCGCAACAAGGCAAAAGAACGCCTGAAACGAATGTTGAAAGGCGAGTTGTGAGATTTTTCTGGGCCGATGGGCATATGCGCCCACTGAATCCGTCGTCTGCTCTCAAAGCACGCCAGAACTGCGTAGAGGGTTGGGGTTCGGGAAAGGCGGCAGTATGAGCTCCGGGGCACAGAACGGGCGGTCTGAAAGCGGCGGTCATTTAAACCAGGAGTTGATCGAGAAGTACCAGTCCCGCAACCTGGCGCTGGAGGAATTACAGGCTGCCGACCGCCATTTGAGCGGCTGCGGCATTTGCCGACGTGCACTTCTGGCGCGCATGGGCCTCGTGCGGCTCCCCGAAGAATTAGCCGAGATACAGGAGCCGCTGCACCTGAGCTACGAGCAAATCACCGCTTATATAGACCGCGAACTGAGCCGCGCAGACACGGAACGCGTAGAGGCGCACACATTCATCTGCGCCAGCTGCAGCCGCGAAGTCGCGGATTTGAAGCGTCTCGATGCCCAACTCACGGCATCGGAGCCGGTTGCAGCGAAGGTGGAGGCAAAGCCATCGCTCGGCAGGCGGATCGCGAATTTCTTTGCAGTCCCGGGCCGGGCACGGGAGCTGGGACTGGCTGTGGGCGCGATCGTGGTCGGGTTGTTCCTGTTTCGGGCGGGCAAGGGAAGCGTCAGCGGAAGTCCGACCGCAACGCAAATCTTCCTTCCCGGCGCCCACGCGAGTGCCAGTCACCTTGGCGGCTATGCGCTGCTAGCGGCAGGGATGGTTTACCTGGTGTACGTCCTCTTCAGGAAGCGTTAGGCAAGGAAGCTTGCGGCAGAGCAACAAGGAAACCGGCACTTCAAGGCCAGGATAGAAGAGCGACCGGAGCCAGGAACGGCCCGGCCAGGAGCGAATCAGGCTATGGCGAAGCGACCGGGTGGGGTAATGGTGCAGGGGACCGAGACCACGCGTTCCCAGTTGATCCCTGTGATCACGAAGTGGGAAGAGATCGGACGAAAAGCGCAACTGGGCCCGATCATTTTCTGCATTGCGGCTTACTTCGCGCTGGAATTCTTCGGATCCACCAAACCCATCGTGTTCAAAATGGCGGACGCGACCGGCCAGCTGGCAAGCCCGCGGTATTGGATCTACACCTCCTGGTTCCTGATCGAGCTCGCCTTCCTTCTGACAGCGGTGAGTTTCTACTTCATTTACAGAATTGTCGGAAAGAGTAAGTCGTGGTGGATTCTGCTAGCGGCGTTTGCATTCAGCGCTTACTTTATCTGGCTGATGACCACGGAAAACGATTTCGGCTGGCTGTACGACTTCTTTCACGTGCGCCTTGCCGGGGAAAACGGCGAGTCGGAACGCAGCTTCGTTCAATGGGTGGTCGGGACCGGCTTCTTTGAAGAGTTTGTGAAGGCGATACCGGTGTTCATCCTGGTCATTCTCAGCCCGTTTATGAGTCCGTCACTGCGATCAAAGATCGGTGTAGAAGAGCCGCTCGATGGAATTCTGATCGGGTGCGCGGCTGCGGGCGGCTTTGCAATCGCTGAGACCCTGCTCCAGTACCTTTCCCATGCACTCGTTAACGGATGGATCCAGACCGGCGCCAATGTCGTGCAGACCTTCTACTTCAAGGATCCGCAACTCAATGCCATTATTCGCAGCCATCCGCAGAATCCCGACCTTCTTCTCGCGGTGGGAAGAAACGTAGCGGATACGACGATAGGTGTCCCCCGGCTGATCGTGCGCTCGATCGACCAGGCATTTGGGCACATGGCGTATTCCGGGTACTTTGGCTATTTCATCGGTTTGTCGGTTCTCAGGCCGGGGCAGCGTTGGAAGATCCTCGCCATAGGGCTGGTTTCGGCCGCAATTCCTCATGCACTGTGGGATTGGATCCTCGGCTTTGACAAGGCGCCTCTTACGGCGGCCGTCGCGGTGTTCTCCTATGCGGTGCTGGCAGCAGCCATTTTGAAGGCGCGTGAGATCTCCCCGAACCGGAGCCTTCTGCAGCCAAGCGTGATCTTCGGTGCCGGGGCCGCCGCCGGAATGGCTGGCCTACCTGTGGCGGTGCGGGTCAATCCTGTCGTACATGCGGTTCCCACGCCGGCCCCCGTAATGACGCCTGCCGTGGCTGCGATGGGGTCCGGCGGCGTTGAAGGCAACGGCAGTGCAGGAAATCGCCTTCGCGTGGGAAGCCGGTACCTGGTCATCGTGGCGGGGTTGAGACTGCTCGAGCACCAGGTGCCCGGGCTGGTCGCGCAGACGCGCGGCGGCCCTGTGGCGGAAGTCACCCGGAACCCCAATGACCCGTCGGTGCTGGGATTGACGAATCTTTCCAACTCGCCCTGGGAGACGGTTACGGCCAGCGGTACCCGCCGCCAAATCGCCGCGGGCCAAACCATCAAGCTGGCTCCGGGCACAAAGATCGACTTCGGATCGACGGACGGTGAAGTAGCTTAGGCAAGGTCGAGCAAAAAAAATCAGCGGGATGGGCATATTCTCGATTCCTTGCCGTCGTCCTGCAGGGAAGACGCCGAGGAATCTGCGGCATTCCCGGATCGAAGGCCCTCGTTCAGGGCGAAACGAAATAGAGGAGGACGGCAATGAGCAACATGACGGCAGAAATTCCCCGCGAGAAGCTGAAGGAACTGGTGGAGAAAAATGGCGATGGCCTGCTCCAGGATCCGGATCGCTGCGAAGGACTGTTGAAGGACCACTGCGGGTCGCATCGTCGCGAGATTTCGGCACTCGTGGGAGCTCTGGAAGAGCGCATTCCGCTGGAATTGAAGTCGTCGTGGCAGGCGGCAATGACCCCCGAAGCCATGCGCGCGCGCCTGGTGCAGCGTCTCGAGGAAAATCGCGGGCTGGCTCCGGAAGTCGCGAACTGGGCCGTGGATGCGTGGTCGTATGCGCTCGGAGTGGGCCTGGGGCGGCGCTCCGATCGCGTTGTGAATGTGGGTACCGTGGTTGGCCCGTCTGGCGCAGAGGGCAGCACCTGGGGCGCAGGGGGCACTGGACCAAGCGTCGCCGAACGCATAGCCAGCGATCGGCCTGGGGGTGCTTCCGTTGTTGAGATGCCTTCGGGTGAAAAGCGTTTTTCGGTTGCCCAGATGAGCTCGCCGAAAAAGGCCGGGTTTGGGGCAGTAGCGGCTCTGGTGCTGGGCGTGGGGGCATTCGCGCTCATGCATCATCCGACTCCGACCCCGCCGACTCCTGTCCCTGTGCCCAATCCAGCGCCGGCTCCTGTCGTGAATCCCAATCCCAAGAGGGATGACCCCAAAGCTCGGGCAGGTGTGGGCGATGGCGGCACTGTCGATAACCGGCCCCCAGTGCACGACACTCCGAAATTTCTTCCCGCGGGCACGATCGTTTCCGTTCGCGTGGACCGGGCGATTAACTCCGACGAACTGAATGTAGGCGACATAGTTGACGCCACAGTCAGCACGCCGGTCACGGTGGATGGCAATGTGATTGTCACCACTGGCGCACAGGCGGAGCTGAAAGTTACGGCGGTTGAGCACGCTGCGAAAGACGGCGGAGCCGCACATCTGCAGCTGGCACTCGTCGATCTATCCACCGAGCAGGGGCGCGTGCAAGTTACTGCGTCTCCCCATCAATTCGACGGTCCGACGGTTCACGCCGAGCAGGCGAAGCGTGGCGGCATCGGGGCTGCAGCCGGTGCAGTGGGCGGTTTCGTGGTGGGCAAGATCTTCCATCACGGCGGAGCCGGAGCAGCAGCGGGTGCGGGTGGAGGAGCGGTAGCTGGTGTCGTAACGGCAAAGGCGCAACCCGTGAAGATCGCTGCGGAAACTCCGATTCACTTCCGGCTATCGGCTACCGTGAGGGCGCCGGCGCCCACGACCGCAAAGAAGTGAGCGGACAACTCAACTTGCTACATTGAAGCTGTTCAAAGGAGCTTGGAACCATGTCGGTGAGACCCGGTGGACAATACGCGGGAAGACCGTTGCACATCATCTGGCTGCTCGACTGTTCCGGATCTATGGCGGAGGGCGGCAAAATCGAAGCGCTGAATAATGCCATCCGCGAAGTGATTCCGGCTATGCGCAAGGCCTCCGAAGGCAACCCAGAGGTACAGTTTTTTGTCCGGGCCATGCGATTCTCGAGTGGAGCGAGTTGGCACGTCGCCAATCCCACCCTGCTTGCGGAATTCAAATGGATCGACCTGCAGGCTGAGGGTGAAACCGACATGGGACAGGCGTTTGCGCTGCTGGCCGAGGAACTCGAGCAATTGCCGCAGAACACTCGCATGCTGCCGCCCCAGATTGTGCTCATCTCCGACGGCAAGCCAACCGATGATTGGCGCAGTGCGCTGCAAGTGTTGCTCAGAGTGCCATGGGGCAGACGCGCGGTCAGACAGGCGATAGCCATCGGCCAGGACGCCGATCACGAGACTCTGCGCAAATTTGTCGATAATGCCGAACGGCCGGTGCTGCGCGTGGACAACGCCGAGCAGCTGGTTCGCTACTTCCGCTACGTCTCCACTTCGGTGACCGCAACGCCGCCGGGCAAGGACGCACCGCCCAGTCCGCAGATTCAACAGCCGATCTATGACGATTCCGCCTGGTGATGCAGTTCGTGATCGAGTTTCAGTAGTTGAGAGGCACAAGAGAATGGGTTGGAAGGTTGCTCATGCATGCGTGCGAGGCAGCGCGCATCTGCGCTCGGGACTGCCGAACCAGGACGCGGCGCAATGCATCGTAATTCCCGGCGAAGGGTCCACGCCCTCGATAGCGATCGCGGCGGTTTCGGACGGGCATGGTGGCGCACGTCATTTCCGCAGCCAGATCGGGTCCTCACTTGCGGTCAGCACCGCGGTCGACGTGGTGCAAGATTTTCTCTCGAAACGGGCCTTCGAAAATGGCGCCGATTCGATCAATGCCGATGATATCCAGATCCTAGAGAGAAGACTTGTGGATCACTGGATGGCGGCCGTTTCCGCCGACCTCGAGAATCATCCCCTGACAGGTGCGGAACTGGAGGAATTGGAGAAAGGCGATGGCGCCGACAGCCGTACGTCTGTCGAAACACTGCCCATCCTTGCGTATGGAGCCACGCTTCTGGTCGCCGCCGGCACCGACAACCTCATTCTTTATTTGCAACTCGGCGACGGTGAAATCTTGTGCGTGAACTCGATAGGAGAGACCACTCGCCCGCTTCCCGACGACGCACGGCTGCTTGGCAACCAAACCACGTCGCTATGCCAGCCCGATGCATGGCAAGAATTTCGCGCTGGCTGGTTTGGCTCCTCCGACATGCCCGCGCTGGTATTGCTATCGACCGACGGCTATGCGAATTCGTTTCGCTCCGACGACGACTTTCTGAAGATAGGTTCAGACTATATCGAGATCATCCGGGAGCAGGGAATCGCTTCGCTCGCGGAGGAACTTCCAGAAATCCTGAAAGAAGCGACACAGCAGGGTAGCGGCGACGACATCACGCTTGCCATACTTCAAGGCGACTTGAAAAAGAGCCTCGCCGAAGCGAATGGGGCACCCGTCAAACCCAAAATCTCGAACGAGTCGCGATCGGCCTTGATTGAACAGCTGAAAGCCAGGCACAGCAGCCAGCATCGCCGGTTGGATGAACTCTCGACGCGACTTGAAGAGACGCGCAAGGACAACCGGCGCCTGCAAATGCTGATTATTCTGCTTGTGTTGGCGGTCGCTGGAGCTGGCCTCTATTTCTTCCGGGGACGATTCCACGCATCGTCGTCGAGGTCTCCCGAACTGAAGCCGGGAGCCACCGCACCTCATGCTGAACCGGGCCAGCGCTTACCCGATGGCGCTCCCGCATCTCCCAAAGCGGCCAATCCCGCTGCGCCCAGGTGGCAACTTGCGCTCAACCACGGGTCCTCGCCGATCATCCTCAAGAAAGGATCGAAGATTCCCTGCGGCAAGATTGCCCCCTGCGAGACAGTAGACTCGGAGATGCCAAAGCAGTTTGCCGAAGTGGCATGGGATGGCAAGAGCAAGCAGATGCAATTGATCAATCACTCCGGTATTTCGTGGAAGGTGGCGTTGCGATCCAACGGCCAACAATTTGTGGTCAACCGAGGCGACCACATCGTGCTTGGATCAGATGAGGATGACGTCACCTTCAAAGAAGGGGTGAGCGGAACCATCAATCCGATCGTTGCATCGTCTCCTGCCGAAGCATCGAATGAGCCAGACGCGCCCGGATCCGGGGATCAACCCGCCACGCCCGCCACCGCGCCGAAGCGCCCGGAGACCGAGTGACGATGGAAGGAATGCTCAAGCGCGGCCAGACCGTGGTGGCGCGGAACATGCAATCCGCAGCCGTCGTCGAAGACATGCTGGGCGAAGGCGCGCAGGCTGAGGTCTACCGCGCGCGCATCGGTGACTCCAGGTACGCCGTTAAATGGTATCGGCCGGAGTATCTCAACGCCGACCCGCGTTTGTGGGACCGGCTCAAAGTCGCCATCAACAGCGGATCGCCCACCGAGCAGTTCCTCTGGCCCTTTGATTTTGTGTCGATGCCGCGAAGCGCCGCGTGCGGCGGGTACATCATGCCGTTGAAGCCGCCTGAGTTCATCAGCATGGTGGACTTGTTGCGCCGACAGTGCGAGCCTTCGTTCCGTGCCCTCACTGTGGTGGGATTCAACCTGGCCAACAGTTTTCTTAAGCTGCATGCCGCTGGGCTGTGCTATCGCGACATCAACTTCGGCAACGTGTTCTTCAACCCGGAAACCGGGGACATTCGCATCGCCGACACCGACAATGTCGACGTGAATTTGAAGGCCGGTAGCATTAAGGGCACGCCCGGCTTCATGGCGCCCGAAGTGGCCAGGAACCTGGTGCAGCCGAATGCCATGTCGGACCGCTTTTCGCTGGCGGTACTGCTGTTCTTTATCTTCATGCTCGGGCATCCGCTCAAGGGCAAGCGTGAGTTGACGTTGCCCTACGATCCCGGCGATCCGGACATGTCGCGCCGCCTCTGCGAGGACGATCCTGTCTTCGTCTACCATCCCACAGACGAATCGAACCGGCCTATCCCCGGCGAGCACGATCCGCTGCTGAGTTTCTGGCCCATTTATCCTACTTCGCTGCGCCGACTTTATACGCGCGCCTTTACGGACGGGCTCATGGACCCCGATGCCCGCATCATGGAGAACGAGTGGCGCAAGGAGATGGGCGCCATCCGCGACGTAATTTTCCATTGCGAGCGCTGCACGGCGGAGAACTTCTTCGACATCGAGCGGGCGCGCCAGAAGCAGCCTGTGAATCCCTGCTGGGGCTGCGGGCGGGCTCTGGAGAATCCTCCGCGCATGCGCCTGGGAGGTGAGCATGATCCCTTTCTGGTCGTACTCAGTCGCGGAGCCCAGCTATTTCCTCATCATCTCGAGCGCGATACTTACAACTTCGGCCGGGCACTCGCCGAAGTGACCGCGAATCCTTTTGGGCTGCGTAACCTCTCCTCGAATAGTTGGGTTTGCCGAGCGCAGGATCATTCGATCACCGTGGTGCGCAGCGATGAAGTGCTTCCGTTGCGGGCCGATTGTCACATCAGCTTTGGGAGGATCGAAGCGCAGGTACGGCTGAAGTAAGCGCCGTAAAGCTTCTGCTACTTTGCGATCACGGCTGCACTGGAAGCAGCCAGCATAGCGTCCCACATGCCTCAAGCAATAATGGCGGTGATCCCGCTTACTCTTTGTTCGACAACGTGCGACCGAGCCCTTGTTTTGGGTCAACGTCCGGTATGAGAACGAGGCGCGCTGGACAGTGTGCAACTGTTACGTCGATCTGGCTCAGTCGGGCAGTGTCTACGCTCCGATGCCTGACGTTATCCTCTTAACCTGCGCCAACCAGCTTCAAATAATCCGGCTCATCGGCGATCGTCCGATGGCGAAAGGCACGGACAATTCTTCGCTCCTTCAGAAAAAACACGCCCGGCATCTGCTCCGCATCTTCCTTAATCAGGCCGATTCCATACTTAAACAGCGCACCCTTGAGCCAACCCATCAAGACCGCCGGATTCAACGAATGCAAATAGGGATTGGTGCGTGACAAACCAAAGGCGGGAACCTGATAGAGCGTGGCGTCCGGATTGCTAATTCGCTCCACAGTGGAAAGATTGTAGTAGTCAAAGTAAGGTTTCGCCCGTTGCGGAGAGCCGAGATGAACAAAGATAGGACGTACACCCTTCGCCTCGATTTGCGACCGCAACTGGGAGACGCGGTCCAGAGCCTGTGCGCAAAAAGCACATGCAAAGTGGCGGAGAAAGACGAGCAGAACCGGCGATTCATCCACCAGATCGAGCAGCGACCGGCCCGCCTCGGTATGGAACTCGCGTAAGGAATCAGCGAGATTCGATCGATTTGACTGGTGCGCCCCCGTAGCCATTAATTCGCCCCAATCCCGCGGGAATCGTGAGCCGCATTCATCGTGGCCTCGACGTCGGCAATCCCATTGTCAGGTCGTAGATTAGACCAAATTGAATCCCTGATATAGCAGCTTGGAAAGTTCGGGTTACCCTTGAACATTCTTCAGCCGTTCTTCACCAACTGCAGTTTCGCCTTGGAGTCGGCTCCCATTCTATCCCGGACATCGACGAAGACGGCATGAAAACTCGCAAAGGTTTCCTGTATGGATGACCAAGGCCGCCATTTCAAGAAGCTTGCTTCGAGACAAAGCTCCTAGTCTGCAATACGGGCGCACAGGATGAAATGGATTTATCGGCGACAAATTCATTGCGCTATTTCCGAGAGCCGTAATTCATCCAATCGACCAAATACCCTAAATCCGATTTCCATTTGCGCCCGTATATCAGAACGAAGGCGGTTGGTGGCTAGCTAACCCAGGCCGGTGTGTCCGGGCATCTTTTCATCGACTGCCCTACGCCCGAATCGGGCTTCCATTCCCAAATGCAGTGAGGCTTGAATGGCCAAGTGGCTTCTAGTGCTTCTGACCTTTTCTTTCACGGCAACCTGGTCTCAGGTTCTGCCGTCCGATTCCGTAACAGAAGACCGAGCCGAATCATCCGAGACGGACAAGCAGATTCAAACACTGCAGGATCGAGTGAAACGATCTCCCGCGGACTACGCGGGATTTGACGGGTTAGGCGCCGCATTCCTTCAAAAGGCCAGAGAAACCGGTGACATTAGCTACTACAATCTCGCTGAGCAAGCACTCAAGAAGGCTCTGGCTCTCGTACCGCAAGATTTTCGAGCCGCTGATCCTTCCATTCACATGGCCGTGGTGTGCATGGGCGAGCATCGCTTCGCTGACGCACTCTCCTTTGCGCAAAGGGCGATCGCCACTGGCTCCGGGAGTCTCGCGGCATTCGCCATCGAAGGAGATGCCTATACCGATATGGGCGATTACGACCAGGCCCAACTGGCCTATGACACAGTGCAGGCTCTTGGGCGGCTCTCGACACCACCATTGATGCTGGCATACATGAGCGACAGCCGACAGGCGTACCTGCGCTTCCTCCACGGAGAGTCCGCCGCGGCCGTGGGGCTTATGAAGGACTCCATCGCAGCAGGGCTGCAGGCCAACATTCCCCGGGAGAATCTCGCCTGGCTCTATTTCGAATTGGGGGAGCGGTATTTTCAGTCGGGTGCTCTGGAGGAGGCGAGCTTGTCATATGAGTCGGGAATCGCCGCCGACCCCAATCACTACCGCTCTTTGGCCGGGCTAGCCAAAGTTCGAGCCGCGCAGGGCAGATTTGAAGAGTCCATTCAACTCTACCAACGCTCGATTGCCATTATTCCGTTTCCTGTCTATGTCGCCGAATTGGGCGACGTCTACAGGAGAGTGGGGAGGCTTGAAGAAGCTCAACGGCAGTATGAACTCGTCGAGTATATCGGGCACCTCAGCGAATTGAATCGAGTGTTGGCCAACAGGGAATTGGCGCTGTTTTATGCCGATCAGGAAATCAAACTAGCCGAAGCCCTGAAGCTCGCAAGAAATGAATTGGAAGTCAGGCGCGACATCTACACATGGGATGCGCTGGCGTGGGCTCTCTACAAGAATGGCAGGTTCGCCGAAGCCGGCCAAGCGACAGAAAAAGCGCTCAGCCTGCACACAAACGATCCGCAGCTTCTTTTTCATGCCGGCATGATTTATCACAGCCTGGCCAAAGATGCGGAAGCGACGGACTTATTAAACCGCGCGCTGCAGATAAATCCCCATTTCCATGTCCTGGACGCCGAAGTGGCGGCACATGCCCTCGCGGAAATCAGCCGGCCGCTGAGCGCGGATTCGAGGTCTGCCCATGTGCAACGATAAAGCCAATACTCCCCGGCCTGGAATGATCCTGGCGTTGATTATTCTTATACTCGGCGCTCCGGCGGGTTTTGCCCACCCCATGGGTAACTTCAGTGTCAATCATTATTCGAAGATCACGATCGGCCACGGTGCGATCGATGTGCGGTACCTGATTGACATGGCCGAAATTCCAACCTTTCAGGAGATGAGGCAGTGGGACATGACTCCGGTAGCCGAAAATTCCAGCGCCTCCCGCTATCTTGACATGCAGGAGAAGGCGTTGAAGCGCGGGCTCTCGCTGGAGTGCGACGGCCGTACTGTCGCGCTCGATGAGATCTCGCGGCAGATCGCATTTGCCGACGGTGCGGGCGGCCTTCCCACGATGAAAATCGAATTGGATTTCCGCGTCGGGCTTGATGTCGACCCAGGTGCCCATAAACTCTCCTACATCGATAACAACTTCGCGGGACGCGCCGGCTGGAAAGAAATCGTCGTCCTGGGCAACGAAGTCACGATCCTGGATAGCTCCGCTTCTGGCTCCGATCGCAGTAAGGAACTTACTAACTACTCGAGCGATGCCTTGAACAGTCCACCCCAGCAATTGTCGGCTCAGGTCAGTTATCAGACGTCACTTAGCCAACCGCCAATGAGCTCTTCCTCAACGCAATCGAAGTTAGCGTCGCCGGACCGAAAGCCTGCTCCGGCAATAAGCACCGCGAGACAGATCGATACACGTGTTCGACAACGATCAGGCCGAATCAATCCGCAGATGTCGACCATCGCGCCGTTTTCCAGATCGAACCCTAAACCTGCCGTGGTCCAGTTCTCACCGGCGGTCCGTGCGGTGAACACCCCTCGAAATCGTTTTACCGAACTCATCAATACCCAGGGCAGGTTGAGTCTCTGGCTACTGCTCTCGGCGGGCATCATTGCGGCGTGTCTGGGCGCGCTTCATGCTCTGGAGCCGGGTCACGGTAAAACCATCGTTGCCGCGTACTTAGTGGGTTCGAGGGGGACCGCAAGACATGCGGTCCTGCTCGGATTCGTCGTAACCGCCGCACATACCGCCGGTGTTTATCTGCTGGGTGCTGTCACCCTGTATGCGTCTCGATATATTGTTCCCGACCAGCTTTATCCCTGGCTGGGAGCAATTTCGGGTTTGACCATTGCAAGCCTTGGAGCATTCATCTTTCTGAGGCATTTGACAGGAAATGCAGGAGAGCACTTCCATTCGCCTGGCGAGAAGCATGGGCACTGGTTTCTCTCCATCGTCCGGCCGGCTTCGCCCTCGAGCGCTGTTGCCGCACAACCTGCAAATTGCGAGGCTCACTCGATCCGTTCAAGACCAAGCGAAAGTCCGATGTCGCTAAGACAGCTTTGCATGTTGGGCATCACGGGGGGAATTGTGCCCTGTCCGGCGGCGCTGGTTGTGATGCTTAGTGCCTTCTCGCTTCATCGGATCGGGTTCGGCTTGTACTTGATTACCGCGTTCAGCGCAGGGTTGGCGATAGTGTTGGTAACCATTGGGTTGGTGATGGTCTACACCAAGCGAGTCCTGGCCGCGCGCATGTTCCTCGGCGGCAACGCCGTTCGCTTCGTTCCGTTTCTGTCGTCCGCTTTCATGGCGGTGCTTGGAGTTGGAATAGCGGCGACAGCGGTCGCATCCATTCAATTTGGACCGGGATTCCTCTCCAGGGGCAAACTGGTTCCGTTTGTCACGGTAATCCTGTTAGGCCTGTTCCTTGGGATGCGTCATTCCACCGATGCCGACCACGTGGTGGCTGTATCCACCATCGTGAGCCGCCAAAGGTCGATACGAAGTTCAGCCACAATTGGCCTGCTGTGGGGGCTGGGACATACCGTGACGATCTTCCTCGTCGGATCGGCCATCATTGTTTTTGGGGTTGTGATCCCGCCCCGGCTCGGCCTGTCGATGGAATTCTCGGTTGCCTTGATGCTCATTCTGTTGGGGCTGCTCAACCTCTCCGGCGTCATGCGCTCGATTACAGATCGTCTTGCGCCACTGAAAAGAGCGACGGTGAACCCGCAACTATTCGTTAACATAATACGCGCCCCAAGCCCGGGATATTTACAACATTTCGCACTTCGATTGAATGAGACTATGGGCAAGTTAGGTGTATTTCAGACCATTCGGCCGTTGGTCGTCGGATTGGTTCATGGTCTTGCCGGCTCGGCGGCGGTGGCGCTGCTTGTTCTTTCGACAATCAAAAGCCCACTTTGGTCGACGGTCTACCTCCTGGTTTTCGGACTTGGCACCATGGCGGGAATGATGCTCATGACCTCGGCAATCGCAATGCCATTGGTGTACGCGGCAAATAGATCCTTCAATATCAACCGCCACCTTGCCACGATTTCCGGCCTTGCAAGCACTGCCTTCGGGGTCTGTCTGGCATACCACATCGGCTTTGTTGACGGGCTATTTACATCGGTAGCGCATTGGATTCCACAATAGGCCGATAAATCGTGGTACGGCCTCTGGACATACATGGCGCGCCAATTGGCAATCGTTAAACCGGACACGAAAGTATTCTCTAACTTCGCAAATCCAGTGAGCCAGCCACAACGTAACTTGAACACGGAGACGATCTCGAGTAACTGCACGCATGTAACCACGGCAGTTAAGTCGATGGCGACGTCAACGAAATCCCCGAGTGAGGCAATTTGATGAAAAAACTCAAGCAGATCCTGGCTCTCTCTATGTCGCTGACTATGCTGGCCCCCTCCAGCCTGTTCGCGTCGAGCCATCGCGAAGCCCCCATCACCGCATTCGACCGTACCGCCGACGTTACGGACTGGTACGCGTTTGTCAGTTACGACAATCCCAACAAGGTCACGTTCATCCTTAACGTCGACCCTCTCCTCGAACCTGCTAACGGGCCCAACTACTTCCCCTTCGACCCAAACGTTCTTTACGAGATGCACGTCGATAACAACCAGGACGGACTGGATGATGTTACGTTCCAGTTCCGATTCAAGACGCAAATCCGTCAGCCCAATTTGTACACGGGATTCATGGGAGTGATCGGCGGATTTCCGCAGATAACCTCGCTGAGTGGATCCGGTTCTGAAGGCTTGAGTTTGAGGCAAACCTATACAGTAACCATGATCAGGAACGGCAAGTCTACCATTCTCAACGATGACGAGACGCTCTATGCGGTTCCGTCGAATGTGGGCCCGCGGACGATGCCGGACTATCAATCTCTGTTCAACCAGGGTATCTATAGCCTGGAAGACGGTGTCAGGGTATGGGCCGGAACAGCGGACGATCCATTCTTTATCGATCTGGGCGCCGCCTTCGACTCTCTTAATTTCCGCAGCGGAGTTGGGCCGGTCTTGCCTGCGGCAATCGATGCCGATGATACCCACAATTACGCTCCCGACACCGTGGGAGGATACAACGTCAACTCGATCGTGCTCGAGGTCCCCATCTCCATGCTCACAGTGGACGGAAAAACCCATCCTGCGTCCGACAAGCGAGCGGTGATTGGATCCTATGGAAGCACGTCGCGCCACCAGATTACGGTGCGGCGCTCTCCGAATTCAGAACTCGACGCAGGCACTTTTCAGCAAGTGAATCGCGAGGGGAATTCGCTGATCAACGAACTGATCATCGGCACCGGCCACAAGGATCGCTTCAGCATGGATGATCCGAAGAATGACGCCCAATTCGCGAACTTCGTTCTGAGCCCAGTGCTGGCGTCGGTGTTCAGTTCCGCGGGGATACCGGTTGCTCCCAATCCGCGCACCGACTTACTGGTTCTGGTTCAGTACCAGGCGCCCATCTGCCCGGGTTGCGGCCCCGGCGACCGGGGACCTGTTGCCGATCTCCTCCGGCTCAACACCGGCATTCCGCCGACGCCCGTAGGCGATCAGAAGCGGCTGGGCTTCCTGGCCGGAGACACGGCAGGCTACCCCAACGGACGCAGGCCGGTTGACGATGTGTTCGACATTTCGGCGCGCGCCGTCGCCGGCATCCTGGTGGATCCCGTCAAGTACGGAACACCGCTTGGAGACGGTGTTCAAACCAAGGCAGAAGGCTTCAACAATTCCTTCCCCTACGTGCTGCCGGCCAACAGCGGGCGCAACAGCACTCACATCGGTCCTGGCCAGGAAGGCTGCTCCGGACAACCCGGCGGTATCTGCCCCGTCCAGTAATAACATGTGTGGCCGATGACACTGACTGCGTCGGCCACTTCCTCCATCCTTGAAGGAGATGCCATGAAAGGAATGATTTCGATCCTCTGCCTGGCGGCCGCCAGTTTCGTAGAAGGGCAGATGA
>Ga0207095_10092_pt1 | contig 26833 bp, 22 predicted proteins | sample Alteio_BWMinHeat_88_FD_153529 | JGI IMG/M metagenome (GOLD analysis project Ga0207095, IMG submission 153529) | Enriched cells from forest soil in Barre Woods Harvard Forest LTER site, Petersham, Massachusetts, United States -... | ecosystem: Environmental > Terrestrial > Soil > Temperate forest >... | reverse complement strand
CATGAGCTTTCTCGAGGTACGTCATCTCAAAAAGTATTTTCCAGTGACCTCTGGTTTCTTGTTTTCGAAACTTCTTGGTCAAGTTCGCGCGGTAGATGACGTGAGTTTTGTGGTGGAAGAGGGAGAAACTCTTGGGATTGTTGGGGAATCGGGATCAGGGAAATCGACCTTAGGTCGAGTGATCTTGAGGCTCTTGGAGCCGACCTCTGGAGAGGTTTGGTTCCGCGGAAAAGACGTTTTCAAGATTCCACAGTCCGATCTTCTTGACTTTAGACGTCAAGTGCAAGTTATTTTTCAAGACCCTTATGCGAGCCTGAATCCGCGGATGACGGTAGGACAGATTCTGGGAGAACCCTTGATGCTGCACGGCCTTGCCCAGGGAAAGGAGCGCGAAGAAAGGACGAGCGCACTCTTGAGCGACGTTGGCCTCGACCCGGCGTACGCCAGTCGCTATCCGCATGAATTTAGTGGAGGTCAAAGGCAACGCATTGGAATTGCGCGTGCTTTAGCCGTGCGCCCCAAGCTAATTATTGCGGACGAGCCCGTAAGCGCACTCGATGTTTCGATTCAAGCTCAAATTTTAAACTTGTTGCAAGAACTTCAAGGAAAATTTCAGCTCACGTATGTTTTCATTGCCCATGACCTCTCTGTGGTGAAACACATCTCGAATCGCGTGGCGGTCATGTATTTCGGAAAAATCGTGGAGCTAGCGCCCACCGAAGAGCTTTTTCGTAATCCGCTTCATCCGTACACGCAAGCCTTGTTGAGCGCTGTCCCTGTGCCTGATCCTGAAGCAAAGTCGCATCGAACCATCCTCCACGGCGATCTTCCGTCTTCCTTAAACCCGCCGCCGGGTTGTGCGTTCCATCCCCGCTGTCCCGCTGGAATCGCTGAATGCGTGCTATCAGTTCCACCTCTTCGGGAAATCAAGCCAGGGCACTATGCTGCCTGCATCCGCGCGTAAAATAACCGCTGGACAAGCATCTTGGCGTCCCCGAAGGGGATGAATTCGGCCAAAGAGAGAGGAATCCAGCGGTTTATCACGTCCGTGTGACCGCTGGACGAATTCATCCTGAATTCGCTTGCAATCGGCGTCCGTTTCTATTATAATAGAAAGAAGATTCGGGAGTTCTGGAAATGCGCTAGGCCACAACCGAGAAAACGTATGGAAAATTACACGAAAATCTTATTTATGGAGAGGGTTCATTGACCCAAACCCCTTCTTCTGCGCCTCCCCGTGTTGATCGAGAGCTTTTAGACTCAGCAACCTTTTTTCGAATACAGGAAATGTTCACTCAAGCCACCGGAATGACGGTGAGCACCTTTGATAGTTTCTTGATCCAGCTTTGCCCATCCAGCAATGTGAATTCCGTTTATCGTCGCTTCCTTAGTCTTCAGTCGATGAAGCCCGAAATTGCAAGGCTGTACCTCGATCCTCACTTCGAGGCCTTGAGAGAAGCTTTCAAGAGGGGAAAAAAAATTGACTACCAATGCCACCTGGGATTGCAAAACACGGCGATTCCACTTATGGCTTATGGCAGAGCCATCGGTGGAATTTCCGCTGGACAGGTTTGGCTTAGCAAACCGAATCCCGTGAACTTTGAGATTCTCGAGAAATATGGGCTGGACAAGGACGAGCTTTTTGAGGTCGCTCGAGAAATCACCCAAGTGACTCCGGAAAAGTATCAACAATGGATTGAGCTTTTGTCCACCTTAGCGGCTTCTGTCCTGCGCGAGCGCGGACAGCAAGTTGAAGAAAAAAAGAGAACTCGACGGCTTGAGTTTATCTCTGAATTGTCGCGTCATGTTGGAGACGACATGCACCGGCTGTTGGATTTCATTGCTCACGCATTTCCCGAAGCCTGTGAACTGGAAAAGTGCACGATTTTTTTCTTGAATGAGGAAAGTGGCACCTTAATAGCCAAAGCATCCAACGCTTTTGGAAGCCAAGAGCTCAGGAGCTTTGTGGTTCCGGTTCGAAATGAGAAGGGGGAGTTAGTCCTTGAAACGGAGCCCTTTGTTTCTTCCGATGCGGCCAAGGATCCACGCCTCATCAAAGAATACGTGGAAAAATGCCAAATCAAGAGTTTGCTTACGGTTCCTCTTCAAGTTCGGGAAAAAATCCTTGGCGTGATCCATTTCGTGAATTCAAATGAGTATCACTACTTCACCCTAGAAGAAATTAGTTTTGTGAATGCGTTAGCCGCTGAGGTTTCACTCGCGATTGAATCCACATTCCTTGAGGAGGAGCGGCGAGCGCGGACGGAAGAGGTGGAGCGCTTCCGACAGGAAGTCCAAGGGTATTTCTCCCAAATTGGTCAAGCCATCACTTCTGCGCTTGACATTGAAAGCCTGATCTACCTCGTGGCTGAACTTTCACAAAAAGTAGTCAAGGCCGATGGGTGCACGGTGCATCTGCAAAGGGAAGAAATTCTCGAAGAAGAAATCGCGCTAGGGACTATCCCTTCCTTTCGAAAACCAATGACCTTCCCCTTAGCCCTTGATCCGGCACGAAATTCGCCAATTCTTGAGACGCTAAGCTCACCGGATGCCGAAGAAGTTTGGACTTCGCTTCAGATTCCGTTGATGACTCAGGAAGAGATGAGCGGTTTTCTAACGCTCTACGTGAAAGGATCGCGTACGTTTACGAGCGAGGAGCTCAATGTCTTGTTGGCCTTTGCGGCCCAAGCAGCCCTTTCCATTCAAAACATTCGGCTTTTTCAAGCAGAAAAGGAAAAAGCGCGGGAAATGTCCGTGGTTTATGAAGCGGCCCAGGCGATTTCGGCCCCTCTCGAGCTTGATTCGATCCTTTCAGAAATCGGGGATCAAATGTGCCGTTTGGCTGAAGTTCATCGCTCCTTTATTTTTCTCTTGGATGAAGAGCGGAAAATTTTGACCGCGGCCAGCGTGCATGGTGTTACCCCGGAGCAGGCGGAGTTTTTTGGGGCACTCGCGATTCCCCTGAATCTTCTTGAAGGAGAGCTTTGGCAACGGTTCAAGGCGGGTCGACCCGTAGCTCTTCGCGGGGAAGAACTCCAAGAAGGAATGGCTTCGATGAAGCATCTTTTTTCGATCTTTGGGAGCAAAAGCTGCCTGCTTGTCCCCCTCCTAAGCGAAAAGCGACTTACTGGCTTGGTTTACTTGGATGAACCAGGACGTTCCCATGAATTTGTCGACCCTCAAATTCGCGCGATCGTCGCGCTTTCGATTCATGCGGCAACCGCCATCGAAAGGGCTCAACTCTACAAAGAGTTGCAAGATCAAGCACGGCAAGTGCATACCTTGTATCAGATTTCAACCGCGCTTAGCACGTCACTGAATTTGGATCGGATCCTACAACTCATCATCGAAAAAACGTCTCAGTTGGTCCGCGCCGAACGTTTTTGTTTGTTCATGTGGGATGATGAGCAGAATGTTTTTGTGGTGGCGGCTTCGCACGGTCTTTCTGAGGACTTCATTCGAAAAGCGATTGTGAAGATTGAAGATCGTTTTGTGGGGTTGGCAAGCTACAAGAAAAAGCCCATTTATTCTCCGAACGTTCTTTTGGAAACAGACAATCCCCAATTGGCCCGGCTTTTTAAGAGGGAAGGATTGGGTGCGGTGCTAGCGATTCCTCTGATAACGAAGCGAAAGACGATTGGTGTGATTACGTGTTTTGCGGAGCTTGGGTATCAATTTAAGGAGAAAGAAGTCCATCTGTTGGGAAACTTTGCGAGTCACGCCGCCTTGTCGATTGAAAATGCGAGACTGTATAACATGAATAAGCAAAAGGTGCAAGAACTCGGGATCTTGTTTGACGTGGGGAAACGGATCAATGAGCACCTCAATCCGCACGAAGTCCTTCGCTCGATGGCAGAGCAGTTTATCTCGGTGATGCGGGCTGATGGATGTTCCATCATGCTGCTAGACAAGGATGAAAAGACACTAACCATCCAAGTGACCCGAGGGATTGCTCGGAAGTCGGATCTTCAAAAGAAGATTAAGGTGGGTCAAGGCATTGTGGGAAAAGTGGCAAGAACAGTGCAATCCTTGGTGACCCAGGATCAAGGAAAAGAGGGTGGGGAAATAGTTTTCCCAAAGGCCTTGCGCCAAGAAGGCATTAGCACCATCTTATCGGTCCCATTGGCCACGAAAGATCAACTTTTGGGTGTGGTTAACCTTTACAACCGAGAGCGTCGGGATTACACCCCCTCTGAGATGCACCTCATGGAAACGCTGGCAGCCCAAGGGGGCGTGGCCCTTCGAAACGCAAGAACCTTCGAGGAAAATTATCACATCGCCCAACTGATTCACCGGAGCTTACTTCCTTCCCATGTGCCAACCGCACGGGATGTCGAATTTGGATTTCAGTACCTTCCTTCGCAGGAGATCAGCGGCGACTATTATGATTTCTTGGAAATGCGGGGAAAGATTGGCATTACGATCGCGGATGTTTCCGGGAAAGGAACAAGTGCTGCAATCTTCACGGCACAAGGGAAATATGCGTGTAAGGCTTATGCGATGCTTGAGAGCGATCCTCAAAAGGTCCTGGAACTTCTCAATCGATTTATGGTGGAAAGTACCCCCACGGAAAAATTCATTAGCTTATTTTATGGGGTCTTGGACACGAAGAAAAAAGAGTTCGTTTATTCAAATGCGGGACACCTTCCGCCCATTGTGTATCGGGCTGCAACCAAACAATGCCGGTATCTGAATGTGCCTGGCTTACTCATTGGGATTAATGAGGATGCCGAGTTTTCAAAGCGAAGCATAAGCTTGCATCAGGGAGATATTCTCTTGCTTTATACGGATGGTGTGACCGAGGCCCGTAACGAATCGCGAGAGATCTTTGGAACTGAACGTCTTGAAGAAATCCTGATCGAGAACGCGACACATCCGGCTCAAGTGATAGCGAACCGCGTTCTTGGGACGGTTCGCCAATATGCTCATCGGCGCAATTTGGAGGATGACATCACCGTCGTCGTGGTCAAGATCAAATGAATTCCGGATGAATTCATCCCGCGGTCACACGGATGTGAAAAACCGCGGGATTTCTTAGTAAACTGCGTCGGCTCTCTTGTTCTGTTTTGCAAGCTTGACCCAGCCCCATGAGTCGCGAGCGGGGATCCCATCGTCGCTCATTCTCACCGGACATCCTGTCCGGTTCCGAGGTGCGGGGCTCACTTATGCCATCCGTGGCGCTTGCGCCGCAATACCGCTCCTCAGGGACCCCCGCTCGCTTCTCATAGAACTGTCCCAATATTGCGGTGAACCAAGCTGGCTTCTAGCTCCACTGCTACGGGACCACGACAATTTTGCCGATGTTCTTTCGTTCTTCGATGAAGCGTTCTGCGTCTCGTGCCTCCTTCAGCGGGAACACCTGGTGTACGACACCTTTTAGCTTGCCTTGCTGAAACAATTTCAGAACTTCAAGAAGCTCCCATTTCGCCCCCATGTAGGATCCCAGGATATTCACGTGTTTGACAAAGAGAAGGCGTAGGTTTAAATCGAGATCGGGTTGGGAAGTAGAACCACACGTGACCAGTCGGCCATTCTTGGCCAAGGCATTGAGGCAGCGCTTAAAGTTTTCTCCACCCGTGTGCTCGATGATCACGTCGGCTCCTTTACCACCGGTTAATTCTTTCACGTGGCGAGCCAGATCGTGATCGGAGTAGTTGATTGTTTCGTGAGCTCCCAGTTGTTTGGCGACGTGAAGTTTTTCTTCTGTACTCGCAGCGGCAATGACTCGCGCTCCCGCGATGCGAGCCAGTTGTATGGCAGCGGTTCCAACGCCAGATCCGGCGGCCATGACCAACACATCTTCGCCAATTCGTAGATTAGCTCGAGTAAAAATCATGTGGTAAGCCGTGAGAAACACAAGGGGAATGCCTGCTGCATGGGTAAACGTGAGCCCGTCAGGCATTGGAATGGCGTTGTCCTTCGGGATCTTCACGTATTCAGCAAAGGTCCCCTGAAGTTGATAACCGATGATCTGATAAGCAGGGCAAAGAGAATCCCAACCGGTGCGGCAGTAGCGACAGGTCCCACAACTGATGCCTGGTGAGATGATGACCCTTTGGCCAAGGGGTATCCCGGTTACGGCTTTCCCCACTTTGACGATTTCGCCAGCCCCATCACATCCGGAGATGTGCGGAAGAGGAATGGGAGGTCCCGGGATTCCCATTCGAACCCAAAGATCGAGATGGTTAATTGAGGCTGCCTTAACTCGGACCAGGACTTCATGATCTCCAGGGGTCGGATCAGGAAGATCCTGATAGTGGAGCTCGTCGACGGTTCCATGCTGATGAAAAATGACCGCTTTCATGCTTTCTTCTTTATTGCTTGTTTCGGATGAGAATCCTTCGACCCCTTGGAATCGGGAAAGCTTCCAAGCCAGGCTGTCAATTGCTTGCGAATGCTGGCTGAAGCGTTTTTCACGACATCAATTCGCCAGTCACTCTTTGGTTTTTCCCCCACCGTGATGGGGATCTCGAGCATCTCCTCCAGGCGAAAAACATGAACCCGATGAACACTTCCTGGCTTTGATTCTTTAATGCGCTGGGGGAGTGAATCGAGAGAGACCTTCATTCCATCAAAAGCCACGATTTCATCACCCGCACAGAATCCAGCCTTGTGAGCAGGCGTGTTCCATGGCACATTTCCGATCAAGGGGCGATTTTCTTCCTTCCTAATCTCGATTCCAAAATAACCGGAAATTGGTTTTTCTTCCTTTGGGACAAGACGCAAACCAAAAGGCTTAATCCAATCGCCAAGCGGAAGCTCTGCATGTCCCTCCACATAGTTAGAAAAGAAGTTGTCCAGAGAGATTTTCGCCACAGCTTTAGAAGTTTTTTTGAGATCATTGAGATCATAGCCGGTCTGGACTTTCACGAACGTTTCTTGATACAGATGTCGCATTACATCATCGAGCGATTTATGACCTTGAGTGGCTTTGCGAATGAGAAGATCAAGCCCGAGGCCAACCAAAGCTCCTTTTTGGTAATAAGAAATGGTGAGGTTTCGCGCCCCCTCCCTCAGTCCATAGAATTTTGTCCAAGAATCGAAACTCGATTCACACAGGCTCTGAATTTCTCGCCCGGGCGATTCAAGATAGAATTTATAATCCTCACAAACCGTCTCAAAATATTGGGTGGGTGTAAGAAGCTTTGCTCTCACCAAGATCAGGTCTTCATAATAACTGGTGAATCCTTCCGCCATCCATAAGAGATCGGTGTAGTTCTCCGTGGTGTAATCAAAGTTAACAAGCGGTTTCGGAGCGAGTCGTTTGACATTCCATAAGTGAAAATATTCATGGGCAATCAAGGAGAGTTTTTTGCGATATTCTTCTTCGGGAAGAAATTTCCAACGGTTCATTTGGATGACGGTTGAATTGCGGTGCTCCAGTCCTCCTCCACCACGCTCTCCAGGGAGCAGATGCATGATAAAGACATAATGGGAATAGGGGAGATCACGAAAGATCGGAAAAGAATGCTCGACAATTTGTTGGACATCGGTAACCAATTGCTTAGGATTTAGATTCCCTTTCCCATAAAGCGCGATATCATGAGGAACGCCTCGTACAGTAAACCGATAAATCGCGTGATTTCCAATCTCAATCGGGGTATCAATGAGGGCATCGTAGTCAGGAGCCGAAAAAGTGTTTCTTGAATGGGGGAGTGGCGTGAGTCCAGTGGAGATGGTTTTCCAGGAGGACGGAAACTTCAAGGTGACTTTACACGGTTCATCTTGTTTTCCTTGTGGGTAGAGATAAAGATCAGGACCCTGCAGGGTGGCGTGAGAGTTGTCCACAAAACTGCTGTGGGTACTGATTTCGTGGCAATAAACTTGGTAGACCACCTTGCATTCGCTTTGGCCGTGGAGGTCGACTCGCCAGGTACTCTTGTCGAGCTTTTGAAGTGAGAGAGGGTTTCTGGCGCGATCAAAGGCTTCAACTTTGACGACATTCTTTGAATAGTCCCGAATCAAGTAAGAGCCAGGAGACCAGGCTGGTAAGGTAAAATCGATGAAGTTTTGATCAAGACGATCGACATGAACGGTTATTTCCACGAGGTGAGATTCGGGTTTGTTAAGCGTAACCGTATACTGATTCATCTGGCCTAGGTTGTCAAAAGCGCAAGTGTTTTTCCGACTTTAGACAACGCGATTAAGGCTTTGTCCAATTCTTCACGCGTATGCCTTGCGGTGACAATGGTTCGAAGCCGTGCTTTTCCTTCGGGGACTGTTGGATAGCCGATGCTTTGGGCGAAGACCCCTTCAACAAACAAGAGATCGGAGAATTTCATCGCGGTTGCTGCTTCTCCAACGATGATGGGGGTGATGGGAGTTACGCTCACCCCCGTATCAAAGCCAAGGCGTTCAAGTTCTCCTTTGAAGTACTTCGTGTTTTCCCAGAGTTTTTGATGATGCTCGGGTTCTTCTTCGAGAACCCGAATCGCCTCTAAGCAAGCGGCCGCTACGGCGGGGGGATGTGCGGTTGAGAAAAGAAAAGGTCGAGCTTTGTGAATAAGGAATTCGCGCAAGGGAAGGCTTCCAGCCACATAGCCCCCCAAGACCCCCAGGGCCTTGCTCATGGTTGCCATTTGAATTTCAACTTTATCTTGAAGTCCGAAATGGAAGGTGGTCCCTTCACCGTGTGGGCCCATGACCCCACTTCCGTGAGCATCATCCACCATCACAAAGGCATTGTGCTGATGAGCGAGTTCAACAATTTCAGGAAGCGGGGCAACATCCCCATCCATGCTAAAGACTCCATCCGTGATCACTAAGGTTCGCCGAGACCCCGATGCTTTTTTTAAGGCGTCCTTTAAGCCCTGCATGTCTTTATGGGGATAAACAAAGCGCTTAGCCTTGGTGAGTCGAATTCCATCGATAATGCTCGCGTGGTTCAGCGCGTCGCTGATCACGGCATCTTCTTCTTCAGGGATCAAAGCTTGAATGGTTCCGCGATTTGCTGCAATTCCCGCCACAAAAACAAGTGACGCATCCGTGTGTTTAAATTGTGCCAACGCTTTTTCGAGCGATTCGTGAATTTCCATGGTTCCAATGATGGGACGAACAGCGCCAGCGCCGACTCCCCACTTTTCAATCGCGGCAATCGCCGCCTTTTTGAGGCGAGGATGGGTTGCAAGGCCAAGATAATTGTTGCTTGAAAGGTTGATGACCTTTTTTCCATCGATGACACTGGTGGCCTGTTGTTCGCCTTGAAGAACGCGGAGTTTTCGGTACAGGTGACGTTCCTTCAGTTCATCCAGTTCTTGTTGGAGGAAGTCCATCGTTCGCATTTTTCTTCCTTCTCGTTTCTCCTAATTCTTCCTGGATTTTCATCCTGAAGGGTTTTGTTTTGGTAAAAGATAAAACTTTGGTATGGGGAGTTTTCCATCGGAGTTCATGACCATTTTGAGAAACGCAAGAACCATTGCGGTTGTGGGACTTTCGGATGATTCTAGACGGACAAGCTATCAAATTGCGCGCTACATGAGAGATCAAGGCTATCGAATCATTCCAGTCAATCCTCAAGTCAGTTCGGTATTTGGGATTCGTGCTTATCCGAGCTTAAGCGATGTTCCGAAGGATGTTTCAATCGATATCGTCAACATCTTTCGTAAATCAGAGTCTGTTCCAGAAGTGGTGGACCAAGCCGTCGAGCGAGGCGTTGGATGCCTCTGGATGCAGCTGGGCGTTATTCATGAGGAGGCGGCAAAAAAAGCGAGGGAGGCAGGCATCCCGACGATCATGGATAGCTGCATTGCCGTCGCGCGCCAAACGCTTCAAAATTCTCCCCCTCCTTCTTCACCGGCCTCTTGAAACGTCTCCTTGTTCTTCTCTTTTTTATCGTGCCGTGGTGGGCGTGGGGGGCTCCAACCATTCGAGTGGCTTTGGCCATTCATGCATCGAGCTTTGATGTGGCTTGCCCTTCTGGCCTTGAGGTTGTGGATGCAAGCGGGGGGGAAATTCTTTCCGGGCTTTCGGCTAGTTTTCGAGCGGATCGATCGGGAATCATGGTCAATGGATTCCCTACGGACGACGATCGGGTTACGCTTCGTTCCAAAGGGCCGTTTTGGGTCAGCAAACATCGGTATCGGGGAATCCTTGAAATTCGAAAAAACGAAAATTTTATTGATGCCATCAACCTGGTGGATATCGAAAAATATTTGTACAGTGTCATTGGTTCTGAGATGTCTCCTTCGTGGCCATCCGAAGCTTTAAAATCGCAGGCGGTTGTGGCCAGAACGTATGCGTTAAAAAAGAAAGAAGAACGAAAGGCCCTCTCCTTTGATGTGGTTTCTTCTTTTGCGGACCAAGCTTATGAAGGGATGGGGAGTGAGACCAGCGCAACCCAGTCAGCAGCAGAGATCACGCGAGGGGAGGTCTTGTACTACCAAAATGCTTTGATCACAGCTTATTACAGTGCAGACTGCGGAGGGAAAACCGAAAAGGGAGAAAACGTTTTTCCGGGCCCTCTTCCATACCTTCAAAGTGTGATTTGTCCCTATGGTTCGGATTCTCCTTACCAACATTGGACAAAGAGTTATTCGTTTTATGAACTCTCTGAGCGCCTCGGCCGATCGATTTTTGGGATTGCGTTAAGAAAGGATTTGGAGACGGATCGCGCCGCAGAAGTCAAACTTGACACCGGTGGAGGACCGATGGTTTTGGCGGGGTTCTTGTTTCGGAAGCTTCTTGGAACCCGCGATCTCCGTTCGACACAGTTTGATCTGACAGAGACAAAGAAAACCGTTTTGGCTCCGCGCGAGGAAGCGATTTCGTTTGAGAAAAAAGGGCTTTCAGTTCTCAGTCGCTTTTTGGTCCGGGTGGAGAAGCCGTTCGAGCGGCCAGTGATGGAGTCGGTGCCTGAAGAGAAAAAGGTTTATTTGATTCATGAATCCGGGGCACTTTCTGAAGGGGAAGTGTCAAGAGAAAACCCGATTGTGGCTATCTCAAGTGGTGGCATTCTTTTTCCGGTGCATCATCCCTTATGGGCCATCTCGTCGAGCGTTCGTTTCTTCAGCCAAAAATTCAAGATTCCGAATTCATTGATTCATGGAGGTCACAAGGGACTCAAATGGGTTCCGTTGGAAGTCCCTGTCTCGGTGACTTTTTGGGGAAAAGGATGGGGACATGGGGTTGGGCTCTGCCAGTGGGGTTCAAGGGGAATGGCCCTCATCGGAAAGGGCTATCGCGATATCCTCCACTACTACTATAAGGACATTGAATTGCGAAAAATCTACGACTGAGGGCTTGACAAGAAGGAATCTATCGTATAAAATAGAAACTCTGCAGGCAGTAAAGCCGGTCCATAATCGTGGATCCGGACTCTCAGATTAAGGAGAAGCAACATGGCCAGACTGATGTGTAGCATGTCGATGTGTATGTGCGCGATGATGTGCGCCATGGCTGCTTTATTGTTTTTTAATCTTAGAGAAAGGACAAAACGATTATGGAGGCTCGAAAAAGTGTAACAAAAAATTTAAAAGACCTAGGTTTTCGTTTTCCTTTCTCATTCTCCCCCTTCCATCAGTTCGCTAGAACTTTTGCTTTAAGCCACTTCTTGCTTTTCTTTGAAGTGGCTTTTTCTATTTTCAAGCAAGGGGAAAAAAGGCACGGCTTAGCGTTTAAGGAGGTGCTTGATCCCCATGGATATGTGTAGCGATATGATAGGAGACATGTGCAGTTCACATTTTACTCATGACTATTTAACAAACATGAAAAGGAGAAGACGGTGGAAATTTCGATTGCAAACCGACTAGCGGGATATAAAAAGGCTTTACGACGTCTAGAGATTGACGTAACCAGATGCCAAGATGATTGTGGGGGTAGAGAAGCATGGAAGATTAAACGAGTGGTTGATAAATTTACTAGAGGAAGTAATCGATCTGAGTTTTCCCTCCCCATCAAGATTCGATACGGCCGTGAGTCTTACCAAACGTCAGGTACAAGGACAGCACGAGTAAGAAAAATTGAGAACGGAGTAGTCATTTCAGTTCGATCCGCTCGAGAGAACTTTGATTTCACTTATCTGGTGCGAGGGGACAGTTGGAAGCATGGCATAATCAAGCGTGTGACGCGGTATTCCTTAGATTTCACGCGTCTAGAGGATCGGAGTTATGTAATCAATCCTCATAGGATCGTGCTTGGAACGATTGAGCACTTAAAAAATCGAGGAGAATGTCTTGAATTATCACCTTGGGCAGAGAATTCTTGCAGGTTACGGATTTCCCCGCAGGAGCCTTCGATAAATTGAGAAGAGGGTGGTTCTTGTTTGGGCATTTATTTTTGACTTGATCTCACTTCGGAGATTGAAGGGTGAATGTTTTGATGCGCCAGCAGGCAGGCTCATTGTGGATTGCCTGCCCATTTCTTTCCGGATGGGATGCACTGGCTGGGTTAGTTTCTCCATGAATGCCAAAGACCATGGTAAAAGCCCCACGAATTCGCCCCTCCCTTAACACGATATGGTGCCATTTTTCTTTTGGCGAATCAGGATCTCCTACGATGACGGAATTAGTCCAAGAGAAGCGACCACTACCTATGGCTTTGCGTATGTTGGATAACTGCTGTGCTGCGAAGCGGGTGTCTGTGGTTATCTGGGAGCAAACGGTATCTCCTTGTGGATGGTACGACCTTTGGAAATCCCCGATGTCCCCTTTCCTGATAGCTACTGCCCACGTCTGGAAAGTTACCTCGGGATGGGAATAACCCGAAATAGTTTTTTCTGGCTTCCATACCTGTCTTATCCTATTGATCACAGACTGAATTAACATGTTTTATAACCTCCAAATTTAGCTAACAAAATAAACATCAGGTCTTAAGGAAATCGCTTTGGCAAAACTGTTAAGAACTTTGGACTTTGAAACTGTTAACGAGTGTTACCGCGCGGAGCCTTTACAGGCTAAGGAGCGTAAGAAGGGGGAGACTAAGGAGGAGGACTTTCACATCGCCTTTTTGTGAGATTGAAACATCGGTTCGGTTAAAACTTCGAATCATGGTCCTTCCTCCTTTGGTGAGATATGCCTTAAATGACTATCGAACACACGTGAATTCGTCAGTTGGATGATGAGTCCTCTTTTAAAGTGTAAACAAGGTGTTAACGTTCCGTCAAGCTTCTTTGTAACAGTTTATTGGGATACAAAGGGGTCTTTGGGGAGCTCTGATGGAGGAGACGGAAAATACGGAAAATCAGGAAACAACTTCCCCTGGTACAGTGTGATCCCCTGAAATTGGGTCTTGCTAAGATCCATAAACTTTAGATTTCCAGCTGCACCCCTCTCTTCCAAAACTCCAAGAATCAATTGGTAATTTTCATGAACAAGGTTCTCCCCGACGATATAGATGTCACTCTTGTTTAGGCTCACAGACCGAAGAGACTGAGCAAGGCTCCTTCTTGGTGTCATGAAACTAAGCTTGGCAAGAAACTGTTGATCCTGATCTGCGTTAACAACTGCTAGCGCATGGTCCGCACTCAAGTGTTTCGCTGAAAGAGGTGTGTCCACATGTCCCACAATGTAAGCTTCTTGGTTCACGAGGATACCCTTAGGACCCTGATACGCATTCGTGGATTGAAACTTTCTTTTTTCATCCTTCGTTATTTCATCCCGAAGCTGTTCTCTGCACCTTTTATCGCGTCTTATTTCATACACGTGCCTTTCGAAGACTTCACGAGTTTGTTCTCCAAAAATTCGGGAAAGGGAAGCCCCTCCATTATCTTTGAACAGTTTTCCGAAAAAGGGAAATGAACCAGATTTCGTTTGAAGCTGTACCGGTGCTCCTTGGGAGTCTAGATAGATAGAAAGATATTCTGACACGCAAACCCGAGAGTCTGTCGTTTGGAGGAAGAGCGAGTTTTTTATGTGATCGTAGTCCACGCGCAGCTCAATATCTCCAGCGCTCGTTCGAACTTGTACCATGGTTGTGATGTCTTTTCGATTTGGCAAGGAGTTGACCCAAGATTCGCCGAGGATGTTGATCAAATCCATTTTGGCTTGAAATGGACTTTCAGGTTCGGTGCAGGAAGGTGGGTTAAGCGTTGGGGGTGCAAACCGACCTTCTCGAATTCTAGGAACATCTGCACCCAGGGATATAGGAAGCATTGCCACTCCGAGCATCTTGAGGAATTGACGGCGATTATGAGTGATCAATTGAGTCGGACGGATCATAAAGTTGGTAGCTGATTTGTTGCCACCATGCGCTTCTCCTTCATCATTGAATTTCCAAAAGTTTACGTCGTGTTAACAAGAAAGCCTTGACAGCCTGATCGCAAAACTGTTATAAGAGGGTAGTGCCACACAAACAGATTCTTTCGGTATGGTAAATCTAGTTCGGGAGGGAAGAATCATGACAGTTTCAGGCATAAGGCCGGGATTACCTGAGCCGGATCAAGGAAACGGAGAGGGAAGAGCTTCAGGACCACTTGCCCAGGGAGCTCATTCGAGTCCCCCAGAGCAAGGAGACATCAGGCTAGAATCACTTGAGACCCCCTCATTCCTGACTCGGAGAGTCCTTGCAGGAAATCTTGCAGCTCAGAAGATCCCAGATACCGAGCCTGAATCGGGTGGTCCATCAGCGCCCGTGCAGATTCCTGGCCGAACGTCGCAGACACACTCCTCTGCGCGACGTGACATGATCTATCCCAAGCTCGATGACAAACAAATCGCTCGCCTGGCTCCATTTGGTCACTTCCGTAGTGCTCACGCAGGCGAAGTCCTTTTTGATCAAGGGAAAGAAAGAGAAGCGCTCTTTGTTGTGATCAAGGGTCGTGTGCAAATTGTGAGTCCCTGGGAAGGAGTCGAGATTCCAATCAATGTACAAGAACCGGGTGAATTTACCGGAGATGTCAGCTTGATTTCCGGACGTCGCAGCCTTGTACGCGGTCGGGCTCTCGAGGCTAGCGAATTGTTAGAGATTAGCGGTGAGAGAGTGCGCCATATCGTGCAAACAGACCCAGAGCTTGGCGAGATCTTTTTGCGCGCGTTCATGCTTCGCCGGGCAGACCTGATTGCGAACACCCCGGGGAATGTCCTGTTGATTGGCTCCAGGCATTCCGCGGACACTTTGCGCCTGAAGGCTTTTCTGACGCGTAATAGCCAACCGTTCACCTATTACGATGTTGAGTGCGAACCCTGTGTGGAAGATTTCGCTCGTCGCTTCAATATCAGGGCTGATGATATTCCCGTGCTGATGTATCCCGGTTTATCTCCACTTTCAAATCCAAGCAACGCCGCAGCAGCGGAGTTCCTCGGATTCAATACCAACATTAATGTTCCGGCGCGCGTCCACGACCTGATTGTCGTCGGTGCTGGGCCGGCAGGGCTTGCGGCGGCAGTCTACGCGGCCTCGGAAGGTCTTGATGTCCTCATTCTTGAGGGGAACGCCCCCGGTGGGCAAGCGGGGTCAAGCTCACGCATTGAAAATTACCTCGGATTTCCAGCAGGGATATCGGGTCAAGATCTGGCAGAACGCGCTTTAGTTCAAGCTCAAAGATTCGGCGCTCAGGTGTTAATTGCGCGTCCCGCAGCGGGACTTCAGTGCCAACATCGACTCTTTAACATCGGGTTGACCGATGGGAGTTCGGTGCAAGCACAGAGTGTCGTCGTGGCCACCGGCGTACAGTATCGCAGGTTGGCGTTAGAGAACATCACGCAGTTTGAAGGCGCTGGCGTTTATTACGGAGCGACTAAGCTTGAGGCTCAATTTTGCGAGGGGGAAGAGATCGCCGTTGTTGGTGGGGGCAACTCTGCTGGTCAAGCCGCGGTGTTCCTATCAGACCACGCCAAACACGTCCACGTGCTGGTCCGCGGAAAAGGGCTGGCCGATAGCATGTCCCGCTATTTGATTCGCCGTATCGAAGACAGCCCGAGGATCACGCTCCACGCTCACACTGAAATTGAGTCGCTTCGCGGTAGTCGAAGCCTCGAACAAATTTGTTGGAAGAATGCAAGAACTGAGGTGAGAGAAACGCGCGATATCCGTCATGTCTTTGCCATGACGGGAGCCAGTCCCAATACAGCATGGTTGCAAGGAGGCGTTGTGTTGGACGACAAGCAGTTCATCAAGACTGGTCCGGATCTGAGCCCTCAAGATCTCGCGGCCGCTCACTGGCCGTTGCGTCGGCAGCCCTATCCTTTCGAAACCAGCCTCCCACGTGTATTCGCGGTGGGGGATATCCGAGCAAACAGCTCGAAACGAGTTGCTTCTAGCGTGGGGGAAGGGTCGGGTGCCGTTCAGTTTGTCCACAAGGTCTTGGCGGAGTAAGCCAGTAAAAAATATAATAAAACGGAGGTGCTTTTTATGAACATTCATAAGTCAGGTCCAATCACGCCAGGTCAAGGCCAGCCTTTAAATCAGTCAATTCATGGCCCTATCAATTTACAGGTTGAAAGCGTTGATTATCCTAAAGGCCCTGATGTCGGGGAACGCTTAGTTTCACTAAATAATCCGGATGGCATCACCCCTAGAAACCTGCTTAGTCAAATTATGAAAGTCCACGGATATAAGATTGATCTGGATATTATGGACGATCCGGAAATTAATGTACCCTTTAATCAATATAAATTTGTCATTCCCTATGGTCAGCCACGTCCAACACATGATCCTGGAGGAGAAAAGGCCAGCCATTCGATCATCGCTATTTCGGAAGCGATGTGGACTGCAGCTGGAAATCGAAGCATTTGTAGTTTTACTGACAAAACGGGAAAAGCATGGCAGCATTGGTTGCGAGGCAAGGAATTTCCGGCTGGTTCCGGCAATCCTTGTCGCGGCGTGATCTCCAATGACGACAAAATCTACAGCAGCCACAGCCCGAACGTCTGGAGTCTCCTCATGGTCTTGGATCGTCCGGATTCCGGAGTCCCAATACTCGACGCTTGGGTGCGAAAATCTTGAGAGAAGCCTTGGCAACTTAGAAGAACTGGGACACTGCTGAAAGTGTCGTTTCTGAGTCATTCTTAATAATAATACGATGGCTAAACGGCTTTCTTAATCGGGGTGTGTCCCTAATTTTGAACCCCTCAGGTTAGAGGAACATTTATGGGAACGGGTGGACTTGCTGTGGTGCCCCGAATATGGATATTCGGATATTAATCTTTTCCAATTCTCACGGATGATGTGGGAAGCCTCTTAGGGGTGCCCCGCGACACGATGTCGCGGATAATTTTTGATTAGGCTTAGCATTCACATCGACCACCACAGGAGGTGGTGGAGCTGAGGGGGCTCGAACCCCTGACCCCCTGGTTGCAAACCAGGTGCTCTCCCAGCTGAGCTACAGCCCCAGGACGTCGTGTCCTTTTCCAAGAAAAACCCAGGTCTTCCTTGGAAGGAATTCTTTCCTTAAGTCGTGCGAAACATCCTGTTTTGTAGGGGCTAAGTGAGCTAAGGACGCGTTCTCTCAGTGGAACTATTCACGATTCATCTTGGGGCGAAGCAAGCTCATTTAGGACTACGAACAGTCAAGCGACCTTTCTGATCGACACTGTAAGAGTCGATATGCCCAGCCAAATCATTTACCGTGATACGGCTTTTTTTGAAATCATCTCCGATTTCCAGTGTTATTCTGGATCCAAAGATGGAATAAGGCAAATAGGTCAGAGTTCCTTGGTCGTCAAAGGAGAAACTTGGTTCCTCATTGTTTAGGAAGTCTGAGGCTCCTTTAAGTTTTGAGAGCAAAACATTATACCTAAAGACATCATCCTTGTACTGCTCAGGATCCTTTTCATCGAAGTTGGCGTAATTGACTAGCGCGACCCGTGTGGTGTAATAAGTCCATTTGTCGTTTGTTTTTATCTCCTCTAGATATTCCTTAAAAACTTCGTACTTCGATTTGTCCTTAATTATTTCGGGATGATTCGTTTTCCAGTTTAGAAATTTGCTCTGCAAATTTGGGAAATCGCTTTTGTTAAACCGGTCAAAGGCTTGTTCTAAGCTAGGTGCCTCTGCATGAGGCTTAAGCGATGCATACAATTGGCGCGATATTGTGCCGTTCTTTGGATCCTCTGCGAAAAGACTCTCTGCTTCGTTAAGGGGATAGTCATCGGGCAGATCGCCTAAAGTTTTCAGGCGATTTTCATAACCAAAAGTCCCATCTGATTTCTTTGTGAGCTCATAGTCAAGTCGTTTCCCGTTGTTATCTCGTCCCACAACCTGGATTTGGTTTAACAGTGGATCATGGATCATCACAAAACCAGGGCGAATCAGAATTCGTCTGTCAGTGAACGGATCAACCGAGGCGTCTCCCATTTGAGCAAGGCATCGACGATAAGTTGTATTACAAGAATTTTGGAATTCCTTGGCGCCGAGCAGACCAGCATAATTTTGTGTCAGACGTGTTTGGGGGACCAAAGCCGTTCTTGCTGGGGCTTGAACAAAAACATTTCCTATACGCGTCGGGGAATAGGCTGGTCGATTATCCGGGGCCGTACCAGGGTTTCTGTACGGCTGGTACTGTTGTGTTTTGATTAAGGTTGGCTGAGATTGAAACGGAACGCATTGGCAACGATTGTCACCCATGATGATTCTCTCCTCTCATTTCTTTCTGTCTTTAATTCACTCAGGATGATTATCACGCGAAAAAAACGTTTGGCAATAGCTTTAAGAAGTGTTTTACAAAACGTTAACAACGAGCGGAGAGAACGTTGCAAAGGGAAAACGGGGTTGATCGCGAAATGCGGAAGGACTCTTTTTTGGAGGAACCATTATGCTTAGACCCGTGATAACCGTTGCACTCATGACCAGTTTGTTGTTTGCTCTTGGCTGTTCAAGAAAGATTCCTGCGGCGAATCAAGATCAACCAATGCCAATGGTGCAAAGCAGCAACATGCCTGCTGGTATGCCCCTTGACCCTTCCGACGCACCGATGAGCATGCCGATGATGAAAGAAGATCCGCGGAGCATCAAGAGTATCGAAGGGGAGATTCAGGAACTTGACAAATCACAGATTGTGGTCTTCACGAAGAAAAAAGTTTCGCTTAAGTTCCAGATGGATGAAAAAACCGACATTCGCCCCGAAGGAAGAAAGCTTCAACCCGGAATGAATGTGAAGGTTGAAATTGACCACTTACGACGTGGCATGAGAGCCAAGGAAATCGATATTCAGTCTTAGGTTTCTTTCTTCGATTCTTTCAGACGCTGGTTCAGGTACGAATAATAGTGTATCCCAGGACACGTTTGCATGATTTGCCAAAAGGCCACTCCTCCAGCAAGCGTTTGTGGAGAAAACACTGGAGTGGTCGAGGAATTGGCTCGTATTCGACCACTCGTTTCGGAATCGTGTTGTTTTTCTGCAACATCGGGTTTGTCGGACAATGGAACGACGCTTGGCGGAACGATGGCTCGAGTGGCTAGCAACGGGCTCGGTTTCTTTTGGGCTCCAAGAAAGAAGTCGAGGTTCAGCATTTCCGAGAGTTGATCATCGCTAAACAGTCGTCTTAAGCGATCGATTCGAACGTACTTCGGCAAGTCTTCAGTTCTGACACCCCGTGAAAGGGCATCCACATCAAAGCACGCTCGTATTTCTTCCGGTTCCATGTTCTCGCGAATGAGATCCCAATCGACCAGTTTTGTTGATCCGGGTGATGGGGGAGTTATCCGCACCGTCTCGACAATGGGCGCTGGCTGTGTTGTCGAAAGACGCGTTGTCAAATCGGAAACAAGACGATGAACTTTTTCGGCGGCCGCTGTTTCTCCGCTTGATGAAGAGGCAGCCTTGCTCACTGCCGAAATGACACGCGAGATGACGAAGATGATAATGAGAAAGGGGAGAATCCCCGAAAAAAGTGAAATGAGTCGAAAAAGAATGTCGGTCGATTGCATTGTGTTTCCCTAAATGTCGGTTTTTCCGGGTTGATCGGCTCCTGGCCCTTGACCCATTTTTCCGATGTTCCCACGCATTTCGGTGTCAGCTTGGATGTTCTTTAAGGCGTAATAATCCATGACTCCCAAGCGGCCATTTTTCAATGCATCAGCCATGGCCAGTGGAACTTGGGCTTCGGAAGCCACCACGTTCGCACGCATTTCTTGGGTCTTGGCGATCATTTCTTGCGCTAGGGCTTCAGCCATCGCTTTTCGTTCCTGGGCTTTGGCTGTAGCAGTTCTCATATCGGCTTCGGCTTGGGACGCTTGCAGTTCGGCGCCAATGTTTTTTCCAACATCGACATCGGCAATATCAATGGAAAGAATCTGGAAAGCGGTTTCGGCATCCAGTCCCTCGCTTAGCACCAACTGTGAAATCCGACTTGGATTTGCCATCACTTCCTTAAAAGTAGTCGCCTGACCCACAGCAGCCACAATTCCTTGGCCCACGCGGGCAATAATCGTTTGTTCCGTGGCGCCCCCCACAAGTCGTTTGATTTCTGTCCGAACGGTCACACGCGTTTTCACGACTAACTGAACCCCATCTTTGGCGGTTCCAGTGACGGGTGGAACATCGATCACTTTAGGAGTAACACTGGTGTGAACAGCCTCAAGGACATTTCTCCCTGCGAGGTTGATGGCTTGAGCTGTTGAAAAATCAAGGGGAATGTTGGCACGCTGAGCAGAGATGAGGCCATTTACCACTTGGTCCACGTCGCCTCGTGCCTGGAAATGGCTTTGTAAGAGTTGGGCTGAAACGGCGATTCCCGCATTGTGAAGCTGAATCATCGCATCAGCAATCTTATCAACATCGCCTCCGGCTAAAATGAAGGCCTGCATCTGATCGATGTCATAGGGTGCATTGTTCTTTTTCACTTTGATGTAAGCGTTCACCAGATACGATGGATTGATTTTTCGGAACCTCATCCCGACGAGAGTCACCATGCTGATCGGAGCTCCAGAAACAAGTGCCTGTAAGAATAATCCCCAGGGAACATAATAGCTAAAAATAAGAAATAGGACAAAAAGTACGACAAGACCTATCCAGATTAAGCTTCCTTCATTGCTTCCAGCTGGCATTTTCCCCTCCTCGATTAATCGGCTTTATTGACTGTCAATGTTGAGCCTTGGTAGCTTGAGACAATGATCTTCGCACCGGCCGGGAGATATCCCCCTTCGGTTGAAGCGCTGTAACGTTTATTCTCGATGATGACAATTCCACTGGGGCGGAGATCAGAGACAGCGCTCCCTGTTTTGCCGATTAAAGATTCAAGTTCATGAGGGACTTCTTTCAGTGACGTGGCAATGGCCACGGGAGCGGTTTCCAAAATAAGCTTCCGAAAGAGTGGCGCCTTCGGGAGAAATCGGAGAAGTAGAAGAAAGATAGCGGTCGAGGCTCCGAGAGAAAGCGCTTCTTCTCTTAAAGCAGATCCATTCCCACCAAGGACAAAGAAAAAGCTAAGAAGAATGGAACAAACCCCCAAGATTCCTGAGATTCCGTGTCCGGGTAAGACATGGAGTTCAAAGAGAAGTAATCCGATTCCAAGCACAAACAAAAGAACAAACCAAGTATCGGAGACATTGGCGATTAAGTGGCCACCAAAAAACAATCCGAGGGCAATTAAACCAAAAATGCCAGCAATCGCGTGTTGGGTAATGATTTCGATCTGAATCCCCAGGATTCCGATGGTGAGGAGAATGGCGCTCACGTCTGGCCCTGTGATAAACCGAGTGAGCCGTTCGCTTCTTGTGAGTGAGAGGTCAGAGAGGGTAGCGTGATCCCAGTGGTAAAAAGCTAAAACTTCCTGTTCGCTGTTGAGAATCTTTTCGGCGAAATGGTATTTCACGGCTTGGTTAAATGTGAGGGTTAGGATTTCACCTTTTCGTTTAAGCCCTTTTATTTCCACGTTGGGATTCACCATCCCCCCCGCGATGTCCGAGTCTCGCTGATAGCGCTCTGCTTCGGAGCGGAACTCTCCTTCGATGGCGGAAATCGTTTTTGGCGTGGTCGGGATCGGTTCAGCGGCTCCAATGCTTGAACCGTCACTCATGATAATGTGGGGGCAGGCCAGAGCGATCAGAGCACCAGCAGACCAAGCTCTCGTGTGGATGAAAGCCACGACCGGAATTCTGGATTGATAAATGGCGTCACGGATTTGTGTGGCGGCATCGACGCGTCCACCAAAGGTGTTGATTTCAAGCAAGATGGCTTTCCCTGCCTGATTGTTGGCTTCGGTAATGGCACGTGAAACGTAATGAGAAAGGCCAAGATCAATGGTTCCTTCAATTTTGATCCGATAAACCGTGTCGGGGTTGGCCTGGAGCCTATTGAAGAGGCCAATTAAAATGAGAATGGAGAAAAAACCGATTTTGAGAAGAGACATTCTTCGCACAATTTTAATGATATCACACTTTTTTCTTCTGTCAAGATTTTTGATTAGCGGGGATTAAATTAGCTTGCTTTGCGATTGGGCGGGAGGATTATTAATGCAACGGGTATCATCGCAAACGGTAGAACGAAGGCAAAAGATTTTCCAAATTCTAGCAGGGCGTCTCTTCGTCGCATATTCTCCACAAGCGCTTTGAAATTTCTTAAACCCCCAAGCAAGGTGCTTTTGTGTTGGTAATCGTAAAGGACTTCCTCCTGATGAGACTGGCTTGGATGGTACGAAGAACCGACAGAGCTTAAGCGGTTAAGCGAGTCCGCGAGAGATTGTTCAAGGACTGTCAAATCTTCTTGCTCAATACATTTCGCTGTTTTAAAAAGTCGCTCGATCCCTATTTGACTAAGATTTGTCGCTTGAGAAAGGAGGTCGGGGGCGAAATTCTCTAGACAGCTCCTCGTATAGGTTATCATACCGCCATTTTACGAATGTTAGCTGAGGAAGTCAAGAACCGAATTGTTAACTTTTCGCCGTAGGAGCTTAAACTTTTGACAGAGAAAGATGAAGGCCAATGAATAATTCACTTGCAGGAAAACTCAAAAAAATCGTTGGCCAAGAGAACGCCCTCATTACCCCTGAAGAAATTCTGGTTTATGAAAGCGATGGGGTAAGCCTCATTAAAGGAAAAGCAGAAGCTGTTCTCTTGCCATCAAAGACGTCCGAGGTGGTCGAGATTGTCAAGCTGGCTCATGAAAACAAGATTCCTTTTGTGGCCAGGGGAGCGGGTACCGGCTTAAGCGGGGGCTGTGTGGCTGGAAACGGAGGTTGGATTATCTCCACTGCAAGGCTTGATAAGATTCTTGAAATCGATTTGGAAAATCGTATCGCGATTGTTCAACCCGGTGTGGTGAACGAAACACTTTCTGAAACCCTTCATCCTCTCGGCTATCATTTTGCCCCTGATCCTTCCAGCCAAAAAACTTGCACGATTGGCGGAAATCTTGCCGAAAACGCGGGAGGGCCGCACTGTTTAAAGTACGGGATGACCTTGCCGCACATTCTAGGCGCCACGCTCGTGCTTCCTGACGGCGAGCTTCTCCAGCTTGGAGGTAAAGTTCCAGGGAGAACGGGCTATGATCTTCTCGGCATTCTGGTTGGTTCAGAAGGGACACTCGGAATTGTAACCGAGATCACGGTTCGACTAACACCGGTACCAGAATCGGTGAGGACTTTCCTGGCGGCCTTTCCATCCGTGAATGAAGCAAGTGATGCGGTCAGTGCAATCATGGGGGCTGGCATTGTTCCTGCCGCTTTGGAAATGCTCGACAAACTCACCATGGAAGTGGTTGAGGCATTTATCCATGCCGGCTATCCGAAAGAAGCGGGCGCCGTCTTGCTCATTGAGGTGGATGGCCCAAGTGTTCAGGTGGAGGAAGAGTCAGAGTCGATTCGGAGGATTTGCGGAAAGCATGGGGGACTCAATCTCCAGGAAGCGACCGATGAAAAGCAGCGCAAGAAACTGTGGTTAGGGCGCAAGAGCGCTTTTGGAGCTTTCGGGAGAATCAGTCACGATTTTTTCGTGATGGATGGGGTGGTTCCACGATCTGCGCTCCCGGTGGTCATGCAAAAGGTGGAAGCGATCGGAGAAAAGTATGGGCTTCGAATCGCGAACGTGTTCCATGCCGGAGATGGAAACCTTCACCCTAACATTCTTTTTGACAGTCGAGATCGATCCATGATTGAAAAAGTCCTGCTTGCAGGTGAAGAGATTTTGCGGGAGTGCGTCTTGCTTGGAGGGGCGATCAGTGGAGAGCATGGTATCGGGTTGGAAAAGCAAAATCTGATGCCCCTTATGTTTACGGAAGCGGATCTCAGCGCTATGGAAAAAATCAGAATTGCATTTAATCCCGACAATCTTTGCAATCCTGGGAAAATTTTTCCCACAGGAAAATCGTGTGGTGAAATCGCCTCAGGAAACTATTTGACTGTGGCCACTTGGATTTAGAGGAGATTGTTTTGTTTCTTAAAAAAAGTAAGAAGTATGGATAAAAATCTCGCTTTAGAAATGGTTCGCGTTACGGAAGCGGCGGCCCTATCGTCGGCTCGTTTTATGGGAAGGGGAGACGAAAAGGCAGCAGACAAGGCAGCCGTGGATGCGATGCGGCGGGCTTTAAATGACATTGCTTTTGATGGGACCGTGGTGATCGGAGAAGGGGAACGGGACAATGCTCCGATGCTTTATATTGGGGAGAAAGTGGGCCTCGGAGATGGCCAGAAGGTGGACATCGCCCTTGATCCGCTTGAAGGCACCACGATTTGCGCGAAAGGAACCAACAACGCCCTCTCGGTCATTGCCATTGGGGAACATGGGCGTTTCCTTCACGCACCCGATGTGTACATGCAAAAAATTGCTGTGGGTAAGAAAGCAAAACACGTGATTGATCTTCGCGAATCCGTGATGTATAACTTGAAGGCGGTAGCCAGGGCCAAAGAAGTTGAAGTCGACGATTTAACGGTGATCATCCTTGAGAGGGATCGCCACGCTGACCTCATCGCTGAGGTGCGTGCCACTGGTGCTCGGATCCGCTTGATTGGCGATGGGGATGTGGCAGCCGCATCCGCCACTTGCTTTAAAGAGACTGGGGTCGATCTTCTGTTGGGGAGTGGGGGAGCTCCTGAGGGGGTTCTTGCCGCCGCTGCTCTCCGATGCCTTGGAGGAGAAATTCAAGGACGGCTGATTTTTCGAAATGAAGAAGAAAAACAACGGGCGAAAAAAATGGGGATCAAGGATTTGGATCACGTTTACACCGCTGAAGAATTGGCAGGGGGCCACATCATGTTTTGTGCCACGGGGGTCACCAGTGGCGATTTTCTGAAAGGGGTCCGATTCTACTACGGAGGAGCAGAGACGCATTCGGTGGTCATGCGTTCTCAAAGCGGAACGATTCGACTGATTGAGGCCTTTCATCACTTTGACAAGAAGCCAAACTACGGCTGGGAAAACGAAAACGAAGCCAGTGCAGCAAAAAAACATTAATTCTTAAACCGGAGAGTTCGATGATCAACCTTGAGCGAATGACTGACCATGTGGAAGAATTGGTTCGAATCGACAGCGAATCACGTCATGAGAAGGAAGTCGCACTCAAGCTTAAAGCAGAGTTGGAAGCGCTGGGTGCCGAGGTGTCGATCGATGATGCCGCCGAAAAGATCGGGGCGAATGTCGGAAATGTTATCGCGTTCATCAAAGGAAACAAACCCGATGCGGCACCTTTTCTTTTAAGTGCTCACATGGATACCGTGGTCCCAGGGAAACGAGTTCGGCCTGTTCGGACCGGCAAAGTCTTGAAAACGAGTGGGGACACGATTCTTGGGGGTGATGACAAATCTGGATTAAGTATCATCATGGAAGTCCTTCGAACCTTGAAGGAAAGGGAAATTCCTCATGGTGATCTTGAAATTGCGTTTACCATTTGCGAAGAGATTGGATTGCTTGGCGCTAAGGCGGTTGATCGAAAGCGCTTAAGATCAACCGACGGGTTGGTGCTCGACAGCGAAGAAGCCAATCTTCTCATCATTGAAGGGCCAGCTGCTGTTCGGATGGAGTTTAAGGTTCACGGCATTGAAGCCCACGCGGGAGTAGCACCCGAGGAGGGATTATCCGCCATCAAGATGGCATCGAATGCGATTTCCAAAATGAAACTTGGAAGAATTGATAAAGAAACCACGGCGAACATCGGCGTGATCGAAGGGGGATTGGCCACCAACATCATCCCTAACTTGGTTTCTCTAAAAGGGGAAGCCCGAAGTTTAAGTGTGTCGAAACTGAAAACGCAGATTCATCACATGAAAAATTGTTTCGAGGTGGCGGCCAAAAAGCATGTCCTTAAGAAGCACGGGAAAAAGTTAACCGGGAAAATTGAATCGATGATTGATCACGATTATTTCCGAATCAATCTGAACAAGAATGCGCGTGTCGTAAAACTGGCTCTCGAAGCAGCTCGAAAGCTCCGGTATAATCTCAAGGCCGGATCGACCGGAGGGGGAAGTGATGCGAATGTTTACAATCGGTGGGGAATTCGGGTGGCTAATCTTGGAACCGGTATGCGAGACATTCATACCGTGAAAGAGTGGCTTGACTTGTTGGATTTTGAGCGTTCAGCGAACTTAGTAGCAGAGATGGTCGTACTTCATGCAGCCAATTGATTCTTCAGCTTTACTCTCTTCCAGTTAGCCGGGAAAACCGATCAGCCCCGGATTAAAGCTTGGAAGCCCTTCCATGAAGGGGGACGACCCCGCAGAAAGACTTGCAATGTCAGTTCCGATCCCCGGGATCCCGGGCATGGAGCCAAAACCTAAGCCGGCAGAGCCACCTCCGCCGAAGAGAGAGGCAATCCCAGGAAGGCCGGTGAGGGCCATTCCAATTCCAGGACTTGTCCCCATGCCCAGTCCTCCAAAGGAGCCGAAGCTCCCTCCAAAACTAAAGAGAGAGCCAATTCCGCTTAAGAGCTTGGACAAGAAGCTGGATCCACCACTCGGTGTGGACTCCGGTGAAGGGAGAATCGTTGAGTTAATTTGGCTAGCGAAGTCGTCTTCTGAATTGCTCGAACTTG